>Ga0214921_10003581_pt1 | contig 23624 bp, 17 predicted proteins | sample LL1505_MetaG_FD_177992 | JGI IMG/M metagenome (GOLD analysis project Ga0214921, IMG submission 177992) | Freshwater microbial communities from Lake Lanier, Atlanta, Georgia, United States - LL-1505 | ecosystem: Environmental > Aquatic > Freshwater > Lake | place: USA: Georgia | collected...
CGCAGCGCTTGTCGCAGCGCTTGTCGCAGCGCTTGTCGCAGCGCTTGTCGCAGCGCTTGTCGCAGCGCTTGTCGCAGCGCTTGTCGCAGCGCTTGTCGCAGCGCTTGTCGCAGCGCTTGTCGCAGCGTGTGACCAGTCAAGCTCTGCTTGAGGAATTTTTGTTGCAGCCATAGGTTGGAGTGATGGCACTGACTGTTTTACGGTGATCGTTACTGCGGGTTGTAATATAGCCTGTGGAACCATAGGCGCTTGCTGCGGCGCTTGCTGCGGCGCTTGCTGCGGCGCTTGCTGCGGCGCTTGCTGCGGCGCTTGCTGCGGCGCTTGCTGCGGCGCTTGTGGCACTGCTTGTGGCGGCGCTTGTGGCACTGCTTGTGGCGGCGCTTGTGGCACTGCTTGTGGCGGCGCTTGCTGCAGTGAGTTGATAGACCCCATCAAATATAGTGGATTGATTGTCAGTGGGTCGCTAGCCTGTTCCACAGCGACAGTATTGCTTGCTTGAATAATCATCGGTGCCGCGTCATTTTCGTAAATTGGCTGCAGTTTGATCGAAGTACCCTTCTCTTCGGCAACAGATCCACGAGCCTCCATTACACGAAGGCGGTGGTTTGCCACATGCTCCCAACTGCTAGTATGCATCAGGTTCCCGCACTCTTCTGGGAGAATAATTACCGAATGGTTTAGTGCAACCTTATCGGTGAACTCTTTGAACACATTCGAACGGAGGCTGGGGTCATTGTCGGTGAGCCGGTCGTACTCGTTTTTGCTGAGCCGCATAAAATCGGTCACGGGCTTGCGTTTTTCGCGCGCCAGCGATAGCTCTACAAAGATACTGCGGTAGAGTTTTCCCCAGCCAACCGAGGCATTGCGGTGGCTCTCGCACTTCTCAGCGGCGCGAAAATAGTTTGAGAGAGTTGATAATACTCCACAGAAGAGGTTTACGCCCCCAATCACGAGCTGAGCAGTCGAAATATAGGCGTTGGGCACATATGAGGAGATTGCAACATTTGCAGTGCCAGCAAGTGTCGCCAGGACAATAACAGGGATCGAGAACCACATGTGCTGGCGCTTGTAGATACGCTGGGCATCTTCGTGCAGCATCTTGTAGCAGAGAGCGCGGTCAGCCCACAGCGACAGCAGGTACTCTTCCTGGTCAGACCATTTGACAAAGGGCTTGGCGGCACTGGCGCCCCCTTCGTCGCTAGGCGACATAGGCGTGGGCGGACTAGACATCGATCTATACAGAACAGCTGAAAAAGAGTGTATGGACAGTTTTTAATTACTGCGCAGGGGCCGGCGCCTCAAACGAAAACATCCGTAAGAGACTCTGTGCGTTATGCGTTTGCCAGGCGCTGAGTACCAGGTCGCGCGAGCGCGTGTGGAATGTCTCCACATGCTCCGCCGTCTGGATATCTGAATCGGCGCGCGTGTACGTGAACAGTGGAATGCTCAGGCACTTGCCGGCGAGCAGTATCACGTTCTCACTGGTCTGCCGCACTGTCGACGGCGGGAATGACCAGCGGCGAGATGCCGCATTCCAGTAGGTTGAGACCAGTCTCTCCGCATATGGCCGGCGGATCAGGTAGGCGCAGGCCGACCAGTCCTCGGGGCGGCGCTCGTGCAGGTTGATAGTGGTGGGGCGGCCCGGGGTGTAGATGATCGCCATCTGCACCAGCTCCCAGTCGGATGCATCAGACATTTTGGCAGATTCGAGAGCAGCTGCGATGGTCGGCCAGCCGCAGCCCCAGCGCGGCACCGTTTCGAAGCTGAGATCGTCTTCGCAGATGATCGCGGTCAGACTGTCAGAGGTTTCGAGCCACTCCCGAATTGCTCTAAGATGGGAGACCAGACAGGCGATCTCACTCCAGCTGAGGCCCGGGGGCGCCTCTGTGATGCAGTTGGCGGCCCGCTGGCCGTCCGTCGCCGTGATGCGGGTGGCATTTGTGATACCCGCGTCCGACAGCATCTTCTCCATATGGTCGCGCCGGTCTCGGCGGCGGTCCAAGTTAATGTAGTAGAGGGGTGGGATCCCCTCCAGATTGGCCGCACTGCTTGTGGCATCCGCAACGGCGCTTAATGGATCTAGGCACAGCACTGCCGCGATATCTGTCTCGAGCGTCCGCTGCACCTCATCAGGCCTGCCTCGCGGCGTGTACCACGGCTGCGATACGATATCCGCCCATTCGGCCGGCGTCATTGCGACCAGTGCCGCCGCCAGCTCCTCCATTGACTTAAAGTCGGGGATGTAGAGCACCCGTCTCTTGTTTATGTAGTCGAACACGCTCGGGTGCCCCCAGTAGACGGGGATGGCGCCCGCTGCCATCGGATTGATCACCTTTTCGGTAAAATAGCCGTCAACCCAGGCATTCTCGATAGCAAGCACGAATCGAAAAGTGAGGTAGGTCGCAACCGCGATATCGTTGTAGGTTTCAGTCGCACTGTACACGTGGCGGGTGCTTGGGCGCGGGTTCGGGTTGCACTGTGTGCCTAGCGCCTGAAATAGAGTCGGGTCAGTTGTGGTCGCGCAGAGCTCCTTAAACATCTTATTCCGGTGTTCACAGTCCGCGCCATACATGAAGGCGCAGTGATCGCGGCGAGCACCGAATGTTGGTGTTTGGGTCGCAAACGGGACCCGGCGCTCACCCAGGCTCGCATGGTAGAACGGGTAGAAGATCAACTTGTTTGCATTGGCCGATCTCGCCGGCACGATTGCAATGTCTGCGCGGGTTTTCTGTGTCCAGGCCTCGCCGGAGATCACAATAAGGAAACTGCTAGGATTGATCGGCATCGAATCGGTCTCCGTGACGTGCGAGATTACGATGTCGGGGGTACCGTATGTTGTACTATCTGTGATGCGCGCTGCGGGAAACTTTGCGAGGAGCAGAGCGACAACGCCGGGTGTGTAGCTCTGGGCGTTGTGGTGAATGTGGACTGTAGGCGTCTTCAGCGCGAGCGCCTTTGCAAGCCGCGCACCGGCATCGGCGGCCGGCGCGGCCGCCGAAATACCGGCCGCGGCATCTGCTGTGGCCTTTTTAGCCTTCGCGACCCGCGACAGTTCGGCGAGCTCAGCCATTGTATTTTCAGACCCTGTGGGCACCGCATAGGCTGCGGCCGTCGCGTCAAACGACTCGCGCAGTTTTTCGTCTTTGATGAAGTGGTGCAGTTTAAGCTCGGTTCGCGCAGACATTGCCCGGGGGTTGTCGCGCAGCTGCCCCTTGTCAAACGTGTTGCTGTTGTGGCTCATTACCAACATAACCTTCAGGGGCGAGAGCTGGATCATCGGAAATGAGAAGTAGTTCAGAAATGACTCCTCTTCGCCGTGCGACACCGTCTCGTCGTAGAAGTGAGTGAGCGCGAACTCGCGGCGCACCGCCATCGTGCCGTTTGTCGCATGGCGCTGTGAGAAGGGACCCAGCCTGTGGATGAGTTTGACGTCACTGAAGTAGATGTAGATTGTCGAGGAACCGGCAACCTGCACGTCGGGGACCGACTGCAGCTTTTCAACCGCGTGCGAGACGCGCTCGGGCGGGTAGAAATCGTCGTCATCCCACGAAAGGAGGATCTCTCCGCGGGCCAGCCGGTGGAGTTCATTACGCTTTGCGCCGATCAGCGTGCGCTCGGCTGATCGCACATAGCGAATGTTTGGAATCACTGCACCGGCGGCCTCAAAGATGTCGCCGACCGCGTCTGAACCGTCGTCAAGGATAATCCACTCCATGCGATCCTTGGGGTAGTCCTGGGATTTATAGCAGGCGATCGCATTCGCTAAGAACCGGCGGCGGTTGTAGGTTGGGGTTAGGACACTAACGAAAGGTAGCTCCGTAGTGGGCGCAGCCATTATCGTTTATGGTATCGCTGGGTCTGGTCTAATTTGTAGCGCGCTATGAATAGCATGCCATTCGCAGCGCGCCGCAAATTAGATACCGAGGACGATCCCTATAGATGATACTTCTACTAAGCTGCGACGCAAATCGCTGGAAGTGGCAACGTATCATTGACGGGTGGCTTGCACCCTGTGGAATCCCCTATGTTATTGTAGTGGGCACCGGACTGCAGGACAAAAAAGAGGGTCTGGTTGCAGCCAGCTTCGATGAAGCTACGCGTGAGCTCCGGCTCGACTGCGACGATGGATATGACGGCCTCTCGTACAAGGTCGCCCATGGCATTCGCGAGATCGTAGCCAGGTTTGCCCCCGAGTTCCTCATCAAGGTCGACGATGATATTGTGTTAAATCCGAGAATGCTGCAGCGCTACACCGAGATCTGTCGGGCCGCCCGCCTCGACTACTGCGGCAACGCATCAGCGAGAGGGGCGCCCGGCTACTCAGTGCACGGCATTGCCAAGTTCCGTTGGCCCGAAAATAAGCTACCGATTCTGTTGCCCAGCAATAGCACCTGCGTGGGCCCCCTCTACTACTTGAGTGCGGCTTCGCTGCGGGTCCTTGTTAACCATATGGACCCGGGCTCCTGTCGCTGCGAAGACGTCAACGTTTCGTTGACGCTCGAGGCTAACGGAATCCTGGCGGACAGTATGCCGGTGTTTACTGAGGTCTGGCGACAGTATGCAGAGGGGTTTGCGGTCGCCTTCCATGATGACACAAGAGCGCACCCACAAAATATACGATGAGCTATCGCTTTGTTTTTAGTTCATATAGCATGCCGACCATCACCTATACGGTTACGGTTGCGCCGGGCGTAGACGCCGCGGCCGGCGCCGGCTTTCAGCTGGAGGTTGCGCGCGTGCTAAACGACAGACGCGGCTGGCAAAAGTATGGGTACTCGTTCGAAGACCTGACGGGCGAAGTGTCGCGCGCAGATATTTTGATCAGGCTCGCGACGGTGGCCGAGACTAACCGGCGCTGCTACTCAAAGCCCAAACAGGGAAGTGCCGATAAGTCTTCAGGCCTCTCCTGCTGGGACTCTAACCGGCGGGAGATAACGATAAATGAGCAGAATTGGGTGACAGGTGCAGCCTCCGGCCTTCCGCCGGACCGCTACCACAACTACGTGATCTCGCATGAGGTGGGGCATGCCCTGGGGCTCGACCACATGAAATGCCCGATTGACGAGTGCCGGCGGCGCGGCATCAGCCCCTGTCCGGCCTCGGTGATGCAGCAGATGACGCTGGGCGGCGTCGCGATTTCGCCCTGCGTCGCCAGCGACTGGCCGCTCGACCCTGACTGGGGCGTCGACAACGTGGCTACGCCCCGCAGTAGCGCGATACTTTTGATTGTGCTCACGCTGCTACTGGCGATCGTAATTGCAGTTGCAGTGTCGAGGGCTGGCGCCGCTTTGTACTTGTCAACACCCCTATCGGGTGCATCGCAAAATCTAATACACTACCTATTTGGCCTGTAATTAGTATTTAGGCGCAATAGTTATATCAGATGGCGTCGATCGATGGCACAGTTGACGAGGCCCTCGCGGCACAGCTAAAACTACTTGACGACTTTAAGTTCGACGAGGCGGAGCTGCTACTGGCGCGCATCAAATCGAAGGCTTCGGCAAGCGACCCACCAATGCGGCTGGCCCGGATTAAGAGCGCTGAGGCCGCTCTCGTGTTTGCGCGCGCCACCGCACACATGGCAACGAAGAGCGAGTCTGAACTGGAAGCCGCCTCACTATGTGTCGAGGCGGCAGCGGGTCAAAAAGCGCTTCGGTTAGCGTTGGAGGCATGTGATATGGCGGCAGCGATCCCATCAACAGACGCTCTTGAAAGTATTGAACTGATTCTGATCCAGCTCTCTTCAATGTTGATTGCAGTGCAGGCAGCAACTGCGCTCGATGCGGGCTCGCTCGATGCGGGCTCGCTTGCTGCGGCGCCCCTATTTACACGCGCCCTCCAATTATGTCGTACGTATACTACTGAGTTCACAGCGGCGCAGTTGGATTTTGTCCGATGGGATGACCCGTGGACGCCATTCATAAAACTACTCTTTTATCGAGCAATCGAATCTCAAAATGCAACTCCTATACTTGATTCCGAATTTGCTACCGCAGTTATTGAGGCTAAAAAGGCAGCGCTCAGGGCTGTCGCTGCGGGTTCGCAGACACAAGAGCTCGCGCTGCTCGATCTGCATATCATGCACTGTTTCGTGCTACAGCGCGCGCTCATTATGGCTGCATACCCTCAGCCAGCGCTCTCTGACCAGTTAAGGACTGTTATTGGAGAGGGTTTGGCGCAGATTTCATCATCGGCGGCGCGCGACCAGCCAGCATACTTAAAGGCAAAAAACGAACTTGAAGAGTTCTTAGATATCTCATCATATTAGCACGACAAAACAGGCAGCTCTACCCATTTTTTGCTTATGTATAAAATCGAATCAGTTAAAGGGATAGTATTCCATAAATAATCCCTAGTTATGGGTTCTTGCATAACATCCGAATCGGCAGACGCGCCTGTGGCGTCAAATGCGCCCGCGGCGACGAATGCGCCCGCGGCGACTATTATTAAACATCTTACTGATACAAACGATGCCGTTACACCCACGTGGGCAAACACAACTCCCTTTGTCCCGCCAATCACCCATGGGCTTGTTATCAAAGTCTACGACGGCGATACGATCACAATTGCGGCGCGGCTCCCCTATCCGGAGTCGCCCATGTACCGTTTCGCCGTACGCCTTACCGGTATCGACTCGCCAGAGATTCGCGGAAAGAGCCCTGCAGAGAAAGCGGCTGCAGTTGTGGCGCGCGATGCGCTGAGCGCGCGAGTGCTCGGTCATGTTGTAGAGCTGCGTAATACCGGTTGCGAGAAGTATGGGCGCCTGCTCGCCGATGTGTACCTGCCGGATGCGAGTTTAACAGAACATGAATCGCCATCGTCGCTGCACATAAACTCATGGATGTTAACAAATGGATATGCAGTGCCATATGAGGGCGGGAAGAAAGAGGCCTTTATATTGTCTGTCTAGCCTGTCAAATACCCAATTCAACAAGCTGGACAACTATAGTTTAAATTTGATTTTTGCCTCTCACTCTAATAACAATGCGCATTTCTGATGAGGATCTGCGCCGCATCGATCTGGCACATGTGGCGGCGGTAACGTACCGCCGCCCCAGGTCAAAAGAAGAGCCTCGCCGTGCCCACCTAGCAGCGGCACTCTGGGCGATCGAGGCAGAGAGCGGCGAGATCGCCCAGATCCGCAAACGCGACCGACAGCCTACACTGTCGCCAAGTGCGCTCTTCAAGCTGGCCCAGAAAAGTATATCCGAGCGCATCAAAGGGGTTCTTATTCAGGACTTTATTATGGCAAGATGCAGTCGCTTGTAAGCAGTCGCTTGTAAGCAGTCGCTTGTGAGTTACAAAATATTGCCTTTGTTAATCTGATCGCATCGTTTTTTTCAAATTAATAAGATGTTTCCGCTCGCCGGTCTCCTCCTGATTCTGATAGTAATCAAAATCATACTGATTAATGGTTATGTCGCAAGGCAGATGGTAACTTTCTGTAAAAATAGGTCCTCTCAATTACTCATCACGCAACGAAGTGAAGTGCTCGAGGACCGAGTGGTAGTGGGCGCGCCGTTTTGATTCGGCACCAGCGGCCCCCATTGGAACGATCGCAAAGTAGACTGATTCGGCGCGGGTCCGAATGCGAGCGCCTTCGGGCGACTCATAATAGTAGTGGCCCGGTATGAGTGCTATCTCGGCTAGGGTGAATCGGCTCCCATGCAGTAGCCGGTAGGCTTCGCAGTCGCGCCAGGCCGGCATGATGAAGTAGAATGTGGCGCTCCCCGACTCTACAGCGCTGAGGCACTTGCGGGCCGCGCGCACCAGCAGATCCTCGACGAAAGGCGGGTCAACGACCCAGTTGCCAGCGGGCGCGGTTGCAAGATCCAGCACAAAGAAGTCGCCAATCGAGCCGAATATACGATCGGTCTCCAGAAATAGGCTACAGAATGATGCCCCCGGCATACCAAGCAGTCTTGAGTTGAATGGTGATGCGAACGCTTCGTTACGGACATTGGCATGGTCATATAGATACTTAACGTGCGCATGCGGAATCCCCCACTGTTGACCGCCGGATAGCAGTGCGGCATAGCGAAGAGCAACGTGCACGACTGAGCCGCAACTGCCATGCTTGAGTAGACGGCGCGTGGCCTCATCGACTGTGTGCGTAAATGTGAACTGGCGCGAGCTTGCGCGTTCGCCCTGTTTCTCAATCCGACACGTGTAGGAGATTGCGCCATCTTCGCAAACAACCTCTTCATTGGTTATCGCAAATCTACCTGAAAGTGTCGCCTCTACCATTGAAAGTATCCGCTGCAGCAGTGTATCGACAGCGGATGGTTGAGCCAGCTGCTTGTCAACGAGTTCAGTCCGCAGTTGGCGATTGACCTTATCATCGGGTGACAAGCTGCGGTAGATACTATAATCGAGCGGTAGCGTCGCGCCTGTATTTACCATACTGACCAGCCACCGCTCGATTATGTTTTTAACCTCACTAGCAGCTCGAGTGGTCTTTGCTACGCTTTTAAGCATCTGGTAGATATCGTTTGTAAGCTGCAGCTGAATGGCATCGCGCATTAGGCCACTATAGGCAGAATCACACACTGCGGGTGTATCCACTGCGGGTGTATCCACAGTGGGCGAGTCCACAGCAAGCGCATTTACTGCAAGCGCATTTACTGCAAGCGCATTTACTGCAAGCGTGTCCACTGCAAGCATGTCCACCGGTTCTAAACAAACAGAGACGGCCTGTATGTCCCGCGCACGCATATCACTCCCCCCGCGATACTGCCTTCGTTGCGCCATTGACAACTTCTATACTATTGTATAGTTTCTGATTCAAAATAAGAGTGCAGACTGAACCAGTATAGAATGCGTGCAAACTACCGATCCAATGCTAGCGGAATCTCTCGAAAGTGCGTCCATGTCACTAACTTATCCTCTTTGGGTGCCCGAGTCTTGTGCTTCTGTTTTTTCCGCTTGCCCGCCAGGTGCCGACTGATATCGGCACTGTACTCACTAATGATCAGGTGATCAATGCTAGATTCGATGCAGTGCATGATTGGCGGGTGGATGCTGGCTGCAACCATCTGTGGGCTGGGGTGCGCGTAGAAAAACATCCGCATCCGCGAGTAGAGGTCAGTGTAGTCGCGGAGGTTGTGCCAGGACCAGCTGCGCACAGACTCATTGGCGGCAATCACGTCGTGAGTGTAGTTCAGCAGCGCAAGCTTCCAGTCGGTGGCGGCATTGATTGCTTTGTACCCGGCCCAACCCAGCCCATAAATAAGAACTCCGAAGCGCGATACCACAACACTGGCCGCGAAACGAGCGGTGGCGCCGAAATAGATCGCCGTCGCAAGATCAGGCGAACTGGGGAGCGGGCTGGCGCGCTCATCAGCGGGGTGCGTGTGGAAGAAGAAGAGCGCGGGCCGCTCCGCGTATTTTCCGACAAGCTCCGCTGGGACGCCGGCAAAGTAGGTCTCGCTCACGCCCTCGCCGACAGCGTCCGGCGAGGCCTCGCTGGCGACCAGCTTTAGCGTGCGCCCATCCGATTCGACCCCGATCACACCAACATACTCGCGGGGCTCGTCGAGGAGGGGTCGCAGCATGCTATAGATACTGCTCCAGTCAAACTGGGGGTTATTTAACGTGGCTGTGCGCGCCGCAAAGTAGTCTGCAGAAGCGCCCGGGTCCTTCTTAAGGTCATCCCAGGTCTTATACAGCTGCCACTTCTTTTTAGCCGGTTTTGGTAAGTGTTTTTTTGCTTTTAATGGTGTAGATACCTCCGCTTGTCTGGTTTCTGTGTCCGGTTCTACGGTCCAGTGAGTACTATCATAACCTATTTTTTGAGACACTACTTTATTTGCGGCGCCACCCGTGGTGGCATCACTGGCGCTCGCATCACTGGCGCTCGCACTAGTGTCTGCATCACTGGCGCTTGCATCACTAGTGTCTGCACCTCCAGTAGTGTAGCTGCCGGCATCCAATGGATGTTCCCCAACAGAATGTGCGTCCGGTTCATCGCCGAGACTCTTCCACTGGTTCTGCAAATATTCATGATGGCCATTGTGAAAACTATCGGCAAGACCATCGGTAGAGTCGCCACCGAGTACACTCTCGTCACCGAGTACACTCTCGCCCTGCTCGGTGTAGGTTTCCAATCCACCCTTTATAGCTCCGCTATCGCTTGAGTCCCAGTCGGAGCACCTTACCAGCATTGCAATCAGGACCACTAGTATAAAAAGCACCAGCAGGCAGAGTGTTGACAGGACTCCATGCTTCATGGAAGCTATTTGGACTGCACAAAAGTATCGCAGTCACAACTCACCGCCGTCGCGAGTTGATACAACCGCGACATGTATGCAGTACATACTGGTCGCCATCGGGACCCGGCGCCTGCAGGTCTACATAGGGGTATACCAAATATCCATTGCGGCGAATCATCAAACTGCCAGGTGTAGCCCGATATGTAAAGAACATAATTAAAATAATGGTGAAAACCACACAACAGGCAGTTTCAAAGCATATCATCCTGTCTATATATGCTCAATTAACTTTAGGGGTTGTTAATTTTTAAGCATACCTACAACTAAAAATTGAAGCACAATTGCTCTCATATATAGAGCAATGTCCGCTCGGACCGTGTCGCCGGCGCTCGTAGTGCTCTTTGAGGGGGTGATAGCTGCTGGCAAGACTGAAATGGTGCGCGCGCTTGTGGCGGAGATCAACCGCCGCCGCGACGTAGCGCGTGCACAGGGGGTTCACACCGCGCTTTCGGCAGTCGCAATCTTCGAGCCTGTCCCCAAGTGGGAGCGAATCGGCATATTGGCCAATTTCTATGCGGACCCCCGTCGCTATGGCTATTCGTTCCAGACATATGTCTATATCACGCAGATCCAGGAGATCCAAGAGGCGGTCGCTCGCGTCGACCCGGCTGAAATGGCAAATACTGTATTTGTCCTAGAGCGCAGCCCCCTCTCTGATGAGATCTTTATGGAGCTGCAGCGCGGTGTCGTTAGTGACACCGAGATGGACATGTATGAGAGCTGGCGGCGCACGTTCGAGCCACTAATACCGCTTGACCTGGCGACGGCGCGCGTGTACTACTTAAATCCGTCGCTAGATGTGTGCCAGAAGCGTTTGGCGGCGCGCAACCGAACGGGCGAACTCCCAACGGCGGGCGCGCCACCAGCATCGGGCGACCCGCCAGAGCCAACAACGGGCGTTTCGTTAGAGTACCAGGCGCGGCTGCAGCGCGCGCACGAAGCGCTACTGTGGGGGAAGTATGGTGATGAGTTCCCGCATCTGGTTGCGCGCGTGCCGCCCTACCCACGCAGTTCAGTGGTCGAGATCCCAGAAAGCATCGCCAACCTTAACTTCCGCGACCCGGGCCCGGTACAGGATCAGATCATTTCTGGGATTCTGGCCGAACTGGGACTCAATTAGGTCTGCCAAAAATGCGAAGTCGGTTTAAGCTACGCGTGCTCTGATTTTTTTGATAACGCCGAGTGTGTGCTCATAGAGCACATCGTGGTCGGTCTCTTGAAATTCGACGTGGCGCGCGTGCTCGAGAGCGCTCTTTACCTGCGCGGCTGCAGATACCATGGCACTGATAAATAGTTGTTCGTCGCCTTCGCCTGCGCAATATTGGGCCACGTCGATAAATTTGTCTAATGCCCCAGTTACCTGTGCCGAAACCAGCTTGAGAAGGCCGCTCCAGCAGAAGTAGGCGCAGATTGTTGCGAGCAGGCAGTCAACAAATGTTGTCACCGGTTTTTTAACCGGTTGCGCACGTGGCTGCGCACTTGTCTGCGCAGGTGCTTCGCCCAGAGGTTTCGTACTGGAACCGTCCCCCATCTTATAGAGATAGCAGATAGATTCTAATTAAATGTGTATGGCTCTGGTCGCCGTGCTCGCTGCGGCGCTGCTCACGGTGTTACTACTCATTATCATTCTGCTAACATGGGTCTGTCTACGACACCGCGACAGCTGCAATAAGATCCTATCAACACGCTACCCGCGATCACTTATCTCTACGATCTACCCAACGATAAAAACAGGAGATATCCTCTTATTCACACCTACAGTGAGCTACTCTCTCACATCAAGCTATTTTGGTAAAAAATTTGTGCATATGGGTCTGGTGGTCGAAGATGCCGCCGGTACTCTTCTTATAGCAGAAACCACTCCATTTCGTCACCTAGACATTGTGCCACAGGAGAACGGTATGCTGCTAGTACCTCTACTAGCGACGGTAAAACTCTATTCGGGTAATGTTTCGATACTGCAGTTGCGGCGGCGATTGCGCCGCCGCCAGGTGCGCGCAATCTACGCGGCGGCCGCCGCCGCTGTTGGCACCCCCTATCCAACTTTTAAAGAGACTATTACAACACTGATACGTGGCGGGAAGCATGTGCACTGTTATGATATAGTTGCCAATCTCTTGCGCGCGGGCGGGATTGATATCCCGCCCGCGCTGGGCACACTAGCCCTCTACGATTATCTGACAAACCTGCCTTCTATGGATTTAAAAGATCGCAATGGTGCTCTGGTTGAATATGCGGCTATTCGTGACATCGTCTACGATATTGATGCGCGCTAGTGCTACAAAAAGTTTGCAGACATAACGTGCCTTTCAGTCTCGCAACTGCATGTGAGAGAGTGAAGAGGCGCTGTCCCCCCGATACCCCGACAGGTAGAAGCTGGGCCAGCCATGGCCTGGCGCTTCTTCCAGGGTCATGGCGCGATTGAGACCGGCATGCCTTTCGTTTGCAGCACCGTAGTGCTCGCGAATGCGCCCGCACTGCCAGGGCATAAACAGAATGCCAATAGCAATGATGATTAGCACAATAGCCAGTGCTGTGATAGTATCTTCAAGACCCCGCATCGTATTCGGTCTGCATATAATTGTGAGCGGACTAATCCGCGGCGACCACTTTGTCCTCAGCGGCCTTGTCCTCAGCGGCCTTGTCCTCAGCGGCCTTGTCCTCAGTGGCTTTGTCCTCAGCGGCTTCGTCCTCAGCGACTTCGTCCTCAGCGACTTTGTCCTCAGCGGCTTCGTCCTCAGCGGCTTCGTCCTCAGCGGGATCAAAATTCACAATGTCGACAACACAGTCAAACAGAGTGATCCGTTCATTCTCCCGAATAAGACGATCCAGCGGACCATCAAGGCGATCCTCAATCACGCGGCGGATTAGTTCATCCGCCGCGGCCTCTTTCTGTTTTTCCTCCTCACGGAGAGACTCATCGGCGTAGATCTTGTGGGCGCGAGTGATGCTTTCTAGGCGCTCACCCGCTGCAACGACGACCTTACCGAGCGGCAGCATCCAGTAATCGATGCTATCCGGGTAGGTAAGCCCCACATTCTGGAGGGACTTCTGTACATGAACTGCCTTACTACGGCAGTTTGACACGAATGCGACTGCATTCGTGTCGCGGTATGGAACTACCCAGATATTGAGGGGAGTGGGTGCAGCGGGCAACGCAGCGGGCGATTCAGTGGGCACTTCAGTCGACGAACTTGCCGCGGGCAAATAAGTTTCAGCTACGACGCTGTCAACCGTGGTCTCATCAAGGGGCACCAGCGGGAAGCGCTGAACAAGAAAGGGGATGAGTTTAAACTTGTCTAAAACTTTGGACTTGGCTTCGGCCACACTAAGAAAAGCGCCAACGAACCCAGCCGCATCAGACACTGCAATAATCTCGCCGCCCTCCATCGTGTTTATTAAGTAAAAAATGTATATCTAAGAGACCCTCCACTACTGCTCTTCATAATATACACGGTCCATGAACAGCGCTCGAGCCGCCACAATCGTCGCATCTGCAATCGGCGGCCGCAGCATGCTGATAATATGCGGGCGCGGGTCTTTGGCGGCGGCACGGGGCGCCGTTAGCACAAACAGTTCACCCACTGGGCTCCATGTTACGTAGTATGCATCGCCCCCCGCGGCGGCCGGCAGCCGCGAGACCTGAGCGCCGAACGCAGCACGCAGGATACTGTTGATGAAGCGGAGCACTGCCGAGATGAATCGGAACGGGTCGTCTTCGCGGCGCAGTCGGCCAAAGTCGGCGGCGCGGATCTCCTCGAACTCTGCGAGCGCGCGCGCGCCCTGCAGTTCGAGCACCGGGAGCAGCTGTCGCAGCCGCGACTCCAGCTCCCATTTGTGCACATATCGGATGTCGAGAAAGTCTTCGAACCCGCAGGCGCTGAGCATCCAGAGCGCCAGCAGCAGGCCAAACGAAGTGTAGTAGGTGCGGTCGCGCAATAGGTCGCGCCCCTCGATCGCCGCCGCCGTTCGGTCGGTGCGCAGCTCCATCGCAAGCGCGTATTTCATTGCCTCGGAGGCCGCAGCACGTTTGAGGGACTCCCGGATCGTGTTGCCAGACACGGCTATGCCGAGGTTGCGATAGACCCGGCGAGCGGCCGACGCCGAGTAGTTTTCGACGAAGGCGGCATCGATCGGGTGGTCGCGCCAGTCGTACGCGGCGCGGAGGTGCCACTTCTCGTAGGCGCGCAGCGACTCGGCGCTGACGTCGGCGCCGACCGACAGCGCGACGCGGATGTCCTCGGCCTCATCCGACTGGAGTTCGGTCGCTGCGGCGACTGCCGCAAACTGGTGCGCACGCTGCGCTGTGCGCACGGCGCGGTGCGCCACGACCAGCTGCGAGTTTTCGGCGACAAGCGCGGCGGGTTCACCTGGAGGGACATCGCCGGTCGGCCGCGGCCAGCTGGCGATATCGGCGCCGCTGTCGGCCGTCTGGTCGACGAACCGACGCACGAAACTGTTTTTTGACAGGTTCTCTATCCGGGTCGTCTCCAGCCAGAGCTGGAAGTACTTGGTCTCGTAGAACCTGGGCATGCCCTCCAGGTCGTACTCAAAGCCGAGTGCAGCGAAAGGGCCCGCCGCTTCGTTGCGGAAGAGGCTGCAGCGCTTGTCAGTAATACGGGCTCGGATATCAGCAATCGTTTCGGGCAGGCCCCCGTGCTGTGTGCTCGCCAGGCGTGACGCCTGGAAGCAGATGAAGTGCTCGCGCCGGCCTAGGTTTCGCACGCGGCCGAGCATTTGGCGGCAGGTCTCCACGTCGCAGGACTTGTCGGTGAAGAGCCCGAATAGCATATCGAAGTGGGCGAGCTCGAACGACACGCCCGCCGAACAGGTCGGCGTGTAGATCAGGATGTCAAGCTTCCCCCAGTGCTCATGCACGGCAGCAAAGTGGCGCGCGCGCTCACTGGGGGCCATCTCGCTGCTGTACAGCGTGATGGCGCGGTCGGGAAACTTGCTGCGCACATCGGCCTCGAGTGCGCGGGCCTCAGCGAGGCTGTTCGTCGGGATCACGACGCGGCGGCCCGCCGTCAGCTCGACTGTGAGGCGCGCCAGCCAGGCACCCAGGTCCGTTGTAAACAGGTACTGGTCCCCTGCGGCGCGCTGAAACTGATTCCAGTGGAAGTGCGGCGGGCTCTGCGGGCGCATGCTGGCGAGCACGGCCCACGTGCGGTCGCTGAGGTTCGCGTCCATTACGACGACGTGGCGCGCGTTCGCCATCATCCACTGGAACATCGCGAACGCGGCCGCGAAGTTGCGGTGGAGGCCGCTGTTGAACTGGGCGAGAATCGACTCGACCTCGTCGAGGATGAGCAGGTCGACAGCGCCGTCGGCGCCGCGCGGGGCCGGTAGCCGGTGCAGCGACTCGACCTGCACGATCAACCGCGGGCACTGCACGGCGCCAAGGGCTACGCCCGCCGGCACATCCGAATAGAGTGTGAAGTCTGGGAAGGCGTCCTGCAGCGCGCGACTAAACGTCTGGCGAAATGTTACGAAACGGATTACGGGCGGGTCGATGCCCTCGACGGGGAAGTATCGGTCAATGTAGCGGCGCAACGCCTTCGTTTTACCCAACTTCATCTGCGCGCAGATCGCCAGCGTCGGCACGAGTTCATAGTCGCGCATCGCAGGCTCACTGTAGCGCGTGCAGCGGGCCTCCGGCGTGGCTTCGAACTGGCTTGCTGCGGCCGCGTGCGGGTCGTGCGTTCGCGCGGCCGCGATCGGAGCGTGCGGGTCGCGTGCGTGCGCATGATCTCCCTTGAGGTGGGCGCGCACAGCCGCTATGTGCGTATTGAGGGCGCGCTCGGCAGCCCCCTTGTCTCCCTTTTCGGCGTTGCGCATGCGCTGCGGGCGATTGGGGTCGGCCGCTCGAATCTCGCCCGCAGTAATCCGCACAGTGCCCAGCTCGGTGCTGCGACCCGGCGCCTGGCGGCAGCGCTCCACCACGCGGCAAGAGATCGGCGCGTCGTCCGCTGCGCCGTCGACACTGTCTGCGGCGTTGATCGCGATCAGCAGACTGTTGTCCTTGTGGTGAACTTCGCTGCAGTGGCGGCAGTACGAAGGCGCCCGGCGGCGAAAGCTCAATAGTGTGCCGCGCACTTCGCTGAGCTCGAAGGCGCTGATAGCTTCTGCGGCAATCTCGAGCACCGCATCGATCACCGCCGGCGAGAGGGCGCCGGCCGCTGGCCGTGGCGCTGCCGGCGCCCTCAAGTACGCATCGGGGAGGATGCGGGCCCCTGGCCCCGCGACCACAAAGAGGTCGCCGGGTGTGAGATTACTGGCGGTGCCAAACATGGCGGCAGTGTCGGCGCGCGCGGCCTTCATACGACCGGTGCCCGGCTTTGTTGAGAGCTCCATGCGAAAGTTCTGCGTCCGGCGGTTCACGCCGGCGTCGATAAGCGGGCGGATCGACGGAGGCAGCGCCTCGAGGACGCGGGCAGTGAACTCCTGGGCCTCGGCACAGCCGCTCACCGCATAGGGGAGCACCAGCAGATGATATGAGTATTTGTGGTTTAGGCCTTCGAGGCCCTCGTGGTTTAGGCCTTCAAGACCCGCGTCAGGTCCCGAACTGCAACTCACAGCCAGGTCGAGACGCGACGGCGAGATGTCGGCGATGCCGCTGTAGGCATATGCGGACATCAGTTCTGCTAACACGGCTTCGATTAGCAGATTTATGACGGCAACCGCCGCATCTGCTACAGTGGTTTCGACCTTTGTTTCACTGGCACTACCATCCGCGCTCTCTTTCGTATCATCGTCAAATAATGCAGCAACCTCCGCATCAAGGTCGGGGCGGTGGGCCCACCGCCCGGGCGACGCCTGCAGGCCCGCCATGATAACATCCTGCGGGATCTGCGCAAGCTTGTGCGCGGGCGCATCAATGTCGAACTTCAGCCGCTGCGGCTGCCAGCCGAAGATGACTTCGTGCCAGGCGCGTTCACTCGGCGCCAACCGCATATAGGCGCTCAGGAGTTCGACGCGATCTTTAAACACAACAAAGCGACATCGGCGTTCGTCGCGAATGACTGGACAGGTCATTAACGCAGCTCGGTCAAACTCGGACTCAACCGAGCGGGCAGCGGCACCATTAACCCCGATGTCGCGCTTTGTAAGATATGTAAATTCCATCTCACTATATAAGAACCACTATTGGTTCAAATACGACTTCTTTCTCAGTTGTTCTAAATGACTTATATACTCAGTTCTGCAGCAGAACTGCCGTTATTAGAAAGAGCACCATTGTAGAATAACCTGTTGCCCAGGCATGCTCACATTCGACTATCTCTCACTCGCTGCACTTGTGTGCGCGGTTGCTAGCGTAACCGCGCTAATTGTTGCCGCTTTCTACCGAAAACGCTGCTATGATGAGGCTCTGACAGCCCTCATCAATATGCATGGGGAGTGGTATGTTAAAGTCCTTCTGGAAGGTGAGTTGACTCAGCTTGTTAATGCTATTCGTAACAGACAGGGCGACGACGGCGAGAGTGAAGATGAGAGCGACGGCGAGAGTGACGAAGACGAAAGCTACGAAGACGAAAGCTACGAAGACGAAAGCTACGAAGACGAAAGCTATGACGAGAGCGAACTCAGCAATAATGAGTGTGATAGTAATTGCGAAAGTGACTGCGATGGTAACTGCAATGAGTACGAGTCTGAAAGCGAGTCCGAGAGCGAGTCCGAGAGCGAGTCCGAGAGCGAGTCCGAAAGCGAGTCCGAGAGCGAGTCCGAAAGCGAGTCCGAGAGCGAGTCCGAGAGTGAGACCGAGAGCGAGACCGAAAGCGAGTCCAAACGTACTAGCAAGAAAAGTTATAAGCATAGAAGCAGATGCAGTTATAAATGCATGTCGGCCGACATGGCACTATTGACACAGGCCTGTCTTCCTTTATTGGGTCATGCGGACATTGCAGCCGCTATCAAGCGCGCACAGATGGCAGATAAATCAAGTTCCGGATCAACAAGTATGGCTGTGCTTAATGGTGCGCCCGCTGAAGTTACGGATGCGCCCGCTGAAGTTACGGATGCGCCCGCTGAAGTTACGGATGCGCTCGCTGAAGTTACAGATGCGCCCGCTGAAGTTACGGATGCGCTCGCTGGTGATGCGTGTTCTGCCAGTACACAAGCTAAACCTGTTCAAAAAAGAGGCAAACCACGTCGTGTTTAATAACCTATTTAAATCGCACAAAGATGCCAACGCGCACGGGCCACCTGGGGTTGACAAAGAGGGTTGTGTTTCTGCTATCAACACCGAGCGACATCAGATCGGCGCAGTCGTGCTGGGGATCCCGGCCGAAGATGCGGCGGAGGAGTGGTCGGTTGGCCTCAGCAATTTTTGAATAGACAGAGCGTCCCAGGTACACCATCATTGAGAGGTGCTTGATTACTTCAACCCATTTATCGGCATCCACAATCGTTTTTAGTTTTTTGAGTTCGGCGCCCAGGTCATGGTTGGCCGGACACTTGTCTAGAACCAGGTAGGCGGTCCCGGGGGCGGCAGTGATCATGTTAAAGAAATCTACCTGCATGCAGCCTATTTCGGTAATCGGCGAGAAGGCTTTGATCTCACGAAGGGCCTCTGCGCGCAACTTGGGGTTGACTCTATTCGCATCCAACATTGCCTCAAAACTCTCTCGGGCCGCGGGTAGCCCGATCGATGTTGTCAAGTCCTGTAGATGCTGCAGACCCACAGCATCTTCTGAATCCGCTCCGATCGTGTCCAGGAGGGCATGGGCCTTCTCTTCGATTTCTGCAGTGTTTCCGGGGATGTTTGCAAATCGTGGGTTACGGAATACATTTTCAGAGGGCGCAGCGTCGCTGGGCGCGGTGGCACTGGGCGCGGCGTCACTGGGCGCGGCATCACTGGGCGCGGCATCAATGGGCGCGGCGTCACTGGGCGCGGCGCCACTGGGCGTGGTAGCAATAGGCGCAGCGTCACTGGGCGCGGTTTCGTCGGCAAACCTCACAGGTCGCACATCTACCGTAGTGTCTGTCATCTTATTTCTGTCATAGAGCTTGTTTAATTTAGTTAACCTGCCAGCCAGATTTGATGACAATTTTGAAAACGCGCTCTTATAACATATAAGACGCTGCAATGTCTAGAGATCGCCATGCGCTCTCACACAAATTGGTTCAAATGACGGCGCTGTGCTGGATGGTTGAACCCCCACAGGATAAGCCTGTACTTGCGGATGCAGGCTCGGCCGAGGATGGGGCCCCATCTGCACTTAATAAACAGTTTAATGAAATTGGCTCCAAGATTGCCGCCGCGAAGAGCAAGCTAGATGACATCCCCCCCAAAACCTATACGGCGCTTGCTCGCGAGCTTGATATCTACGGCCAGCTAAAGAAACGGTTGGCCAGCAAATTCTCACTGCCAGTGGTCACAAATGCGACATTAAAAATGTACGAAATGCTCTGCACATTTCCACTAATTGCAGTCACGCGGCCGCTCCAAATCCGAGCATTCTGTAACGCAGAGCTCCCGGGCGCTTTCCTAGTCGCATTAAACCTCTACATAAATGGATTGTTAACAGAGCGGGCGGGTGGTACTCCAGTCGAATTTGATTGGGTTGCCAGCAGCTACTGGCCGGGCGCCGCGGCATCTGGTAATACTTATCTCGACGATAAGTATGGGATCTATGCAAAACACCGCGACCGCTGGTTCATGGGCCCGCGACCCAACGCAATGCCAGATGGAGAGCCGCCGACGAGTGGCGATATGACTGACAGTAGCGTGATCGCGGCTATCGCAGATGCTGTCCACGTGCGCTACCCTGAAGTGGCGTCGCCGCACATTCATAGTGGCGCCACCCTCTACACGAGCGATGCCGGGATCGATGTCAGTGGTGAATACAATCGCCAGGAAGAGCACACGGCTCTGCTGAATTTCGGACAGGTGATCTGCGGCATCCTCTCGCTGGCGCCGGGCGGCGTGCTCGTCACCAAGCAGTACACGTTCTTAACGGAGTTCAACCGCGAGCTGATTACTCTGCTTAGCACACTCTTTGAGGGCCTGCAGATCGTGAAGCCCGTCACCAGCCGGCCCGCCAATAGCGAGATCTACCTGATCGGCACTGGGTTTCTTGGCGTCGACCGGGCGCAGGCGGACAGTCTCCTCGATAAGTTGACGGCAATGAAGCGCGCCGAGGTCTCGCCGGGTGCGGCGATCCAGACGCACCATCTCTTGCGCGGCGGTATGGGAATGCAGCTCACGGCCGACCGCAAGCTCCTGGCGGTCGCCGATGAGCTTGCCCAGATCCAGATAAAATATCTTCGCGAGGTTACTGCGGTATTTCTGGCGACGCGGGGGCGCGATCAAAACAGCGCACTACGGGCATTTACGGAACCGGTGGCGCGTACGGCTATCGGCGCCTGGATGGATGCAAATCCAATAGTCGTGCGCAAGTAGTCACAAAAAATTTGTTTGTGGGTTGACCAACTTTTTGAGAGGTACTACCGGACGTTGCGATTGAATTATGGTGGACTCCAGTTACCGATAATTGTGTTGAAGTTGCCAGTCAGAATGCCACCGGCATATGCTCCAATCACGATGTTATTACTGCCTGTTGTAGTGGCCGCGGCCGCCTGCGCACCAATAAATACGTTGTTAGAGCCGGTTGTCAGACCACTTGCTGTTCTGTATCCCATAATTGTATTACTGGTGCCAGTAAGACCTGTTGCGACAGTGGGACCACCCTGTGCAAGTATGGTATTCCGGCTATTGTCTGTGAATACATTGGAAGGAATCTGCCACTCCACTCGATTTACTGTGCTTGTTAACAGATTACCATAAGCCCCAACGCCGCCGCTCACTGTCAGCGGACCACTCAAAGAGAGCGCGCCGCTAATGCCCACATTACCACCGAAAGTGCTCGAGCCACTCACGTGCAGTGGACCGCTGATCGCAACAGTGCTGTTAAAGACCGCCGGGCCGCTCACGTAGAGCGTTGAGTTGATTGAAGTAGCGCTGCTCACGGTGAGCGCGCCGCTCACGCCAACACTGCTGTTGAATGTGGCTGGGCCGCTAGTGTACAGCGGGCCAACGAGGGTCGTGCTGCTACTCACGGTGAGCACGCCGCTCACGCCAACACTGCTGTTGAATGTGGCTGGACCGCTAGCGTACAGCGGGCCAACGAGGGTCGTGCTGCTACTCACGGTGAGCGGACCACTGATGTCAACGCTGGAGTTGAATGTGGCTGGACCGCTGGCGTACAGCGGGCCAATGAGAGTAGTAGCGCTGCTTACGGTGAGCGCGCCGCTCACGCCAACGCTGGAGTTGAATGTGGCTGGACCGCTAGCGTACAGCGGGCCAACAAGAGTAGTAGCGCTGCTCACCGTGAGCGCGCCGCTCACGCCAACGCTGCTGTTGAATGTGGCTGGGCCGCTGGCGTATAGCGGGCCAATGAGGGTCGTGCTGCTGCTCACGGTGAGCGCGCCGTTCACGCCAACGCTGCTGTTGAATGTGGCGGGACCGCTAGCGTACAGTGGGCCAACGAGAGTAGTAGCGCTGCTCACGGTGAGCGCGCCGCTCACGCCAACGCTGCTGTTGAATGTGGCTGGACCGCTAGCGTACAGCGGGCCAACGAGGGTCGTGCTGCTACTCACGGTGAGCGGACCACTGATGTCAACGCTGGAGTTGAATGTGGCTGGACCGCTGGCGTACAGCGGGCCAATGAGAGTAGTAGCGCTGCTTACGGTGAGCGCGCCGCTCACGCCAACGCTGGAGTTGAATATGGCTGGACCGCTGGCGTACAGCGGGCCAACGAGAGTAGTAGCGCTGCTCACCGTGAGCGCGCCGCTCACGCCAACGCTGCTGTTGAATGTGGCTGGACCGCTGGCGTACAGCGGGCCAATGAGAGTAGTAGCGCTGCTTACGGTGAGCGCGCCGCTCACGCCAACGCTGCTGTTGAATGTGGCGGGACCGCTAACGTACAGCGGGCCAACGAGGGTCGTGCTGCTGCTCACGGTGAGCGCGCCGCTCACGCCAACGCTGGTGTTGAATGTGGCTGGACCGCTGGCGTACAGCGGGCCAATGAGGGTTGTGCTGCTGCTCACGGTGAGCGAGCCGTTCACGCCAACGCTGCTGTTGAATGTGGCGGGACCGCTAGCGTACAGCGGGCCAACGAGGGTCGTGCTGCTACTCACGGTGAGCGGACCACTGATGTCAACGCTGGAGTTGAATGTGGCTGGACCGCTGGCGTACAGTGGGCCAACGAGGGTCGTGCTGCCGCTCACGGTGAGCGCGCCGCTCACACCAACGCTGCTGTTGAATGTGGCGGGACCGCTAGCGTACAGTGGGCCAACGAGGGTCGTGCTGCTGCTCACGGTGAGCGGACCACTGATGTCAACGCTGGAGTTGAATGTGGCTGGACCGCTGGCGTACAGTGGGCCAACGAGGGTCGTGCTGCTGCTCACGGTGAGCGCGCCGCTCACACCAACGCTGCTGTTGAATGTGGCTGGCCCGCTGGTGTACAGCGGGCCAATGAGAGTAGTAGCGCTGCTCACGGTGAGCGAGCCGTTCACGCCAACGCTGCTGTTGAATGTGGCTGGACCGCTAGCGTACAGTGGGCCAATGAGAGTAGTAGCGCTGCTCACGGTGAGCGAGCCGTTCACGCCAACGCTGCTGTTGAATGTGGCTGGACCGCTAGCGTACAGCGGGCCAACGAGGGTCGTACTACTGCTCACGGTGAGCGCGCCGCTCACACCAACGCTGGAGTTGAATGTGGCTGGACCGCTGGCGTATAGTGGGCCAACGAGGGTCGTGCTGCTGCTCACGGTGAGCGCGCCGCTCACACCAACGCTGGAGTTGAATATGGCTGGGCCGCTGGCGTACAGCGGGCCAATGAGGGTCGTACTGCTACTCACGGTGAGCGCGCCGCTCACACCAATGCTGGAGTTGAATATGGCTGGGCCGCTAGCGTACAGTGGGCCAATGAGGGTCGTGCTGCTACTCACGGTGAGCGCGCCGCTCACACCAACGCTGGAGTTGAATGTGGCTGGACCGCTGGCGTATAGTGGGCCACCGAGGGTAGTGCTGCTGCTCACGGTGAGCGCGCCGCTCACACCAACGCTGGAGTTGAATATGGCTGGGCCGCTGGCGTACAGCGGGCCAATGAGGGTCGTACTACTGCTCACGGTGAGCGCGCCGCTCACACCAACGCTGGAGTTGAATGTGGCGGGACTGTTGGCGTATAGTGGGCCAACGAGGGTCGTGCTGCTACTCACGGTGAGCGCGCCGCTCACACCAACGCTGGAGTTGAATATGGCTGGGCCGCTGGCGTACAGCGGGCCAATGAGGGTCGTACTGCTACTCACGGTGAGCGCGCCGCTCACACCAATGCTGGAGTTGAATATGGCTGG
>Ga0214921_10003582_pt1 | contig 23614 bp, 23 predicted proteins | sample LL1505_MetaG_FD_177992 | JGI IMG/M metagenome (GOLD analysis project Ga0214921, IMG submission 177992) | Freshwater microbial communities from Lake Lanier, Atlanta, Georgia, United States - LL-1505 | ecosystem: Environmental > Aquatic > Freshwater > Lake | place: USA: Georgia | collected...
GCTGTTGCCGCTCCTAAAAAAACGCCGGTTGAAAAGCCGGTTGAAAAGCCGGTTGAAAAAACCGTTAAAAAGCCGGTTGAAAAACCCGTTGAAAAAGCTGATGAAAAACCCGTTGAAAAACCTGTTGAAGATATTTTTGGAGGGCTTGAAGGTGAACTAAAAGAAATGGGTGAGCTTATCATTAGTGCCGAAACAGAGAATTTATATAATACAGAAGTACCGGTGGCATATGTTCCTCAAACTCGCCGTGGATTTTCAGATTTCATTAAATCTACTTACGCCCCTTTTGAGCTCCCCGAAGGCCCTATAAAAATACCCGAAGGTGAAAAGTATCCCTATCAGAAATTTGTCCGTGATTATATGCGCAAAGAGGCTCCATACAGAGGTATTCTCGTATATCACGGCCTTGGTTCTGGTAAAACGTGTACAGCAATAGCAGCCTCAGAAGCACTTTCTACAAATGCTAAAAAGAAGATTATTGTGATGACACCTTTTTCACTAAAGAAAAACTTTCTAAAAGAAATCAGTTTTTGCGGATTTAGACATTTTCAATTGAAAAACTTCTGGGTTTCCCTCGATGTTAAAGACGCGACAACAACTATTTTTGCAAATCAGATTCTTGGACTATCAGGAAAGTATTTAAAGACAGCGCGAAATGTATGGGTCCCAGATTTCAGAAAACCACAATCAGAATCAAACTATAATGAGTTACCTGATGAAGATCGTACTGAGATTCGTAAACAGATTCTTTCTATTATTGAATGGGATCCAGTGAAAAATCCTTCAGGACGTATTCGTTTTATTTCCTATAACGGTATTTCTGCAAAGAAACTAATGGCAATGGCGTGTGAAGATACTCCGAATAAATTCTTTGACAACTCTGTCATTGTTATAGATGAAATCCACAACTTGATTCGTTTAATACAAGGAAAGATTCAACCCTATTTGACAAAGATTGGGCCTGGTGGAAAGAAAGTACGACGAACAGTTCCTAGTGAGGAAATAACACCAAGTCGTTGGAAACCAACTCTTTGTAATCAAAGTACTAAGCTTTATACACGTGGTTACTTATTTTATCGACTTCTTCTTGATGCGCAAAATTCCAAAATAGTTGGGCTGAGTGGGACACCACTTATCAACTTTCCAGAAGAACTAGGTATTTTATCAAATGTTCTTCACGGATACATTACAACATTGGAGGGTATTATAGCACAAGTCGGTAAAGATGTTCAAGATAAGGCAGTAATGGTAGGAAATAAACATCATTTTACCGATTTTGTATCTGCGAAACAAGACGTAAAAGGCAGTGGTACACGTGTACTGATTAGTCTTTTACCACCTGGAATACGCAAGATTGACCAGGATGTAGGGGTTATGCGCATAGCTGAAGATGATGATATTCCCACGATTGATACAATTGTCGAATCGATTCGTGACGCATATGCCGCTGCGGGAATATCATTTAATGGAAGTCTAACTCCGAAATCAGAACCATTATTACCACCCTTTGGAGAAACCTTTACGGAGAATTTTCTTTCTGGAAAGGGTATTAAAAATAAAGCAGTTCTTATTACTCGTCTTACTGGAATGATATCTTTTTATAAAGGTTCTAATCTTGAACTTATGCCTCGTGTAAAATCAGATGAAGTTGTACGTGTTCCATTTAGTCCTTATGCGCAGAAGGCATATTCTTTCAAGCGTTCCACAGAAGTAAAGTCTGAAATGGAGGCGCAACCAGGACAGAAGATTGATGCTGTTTGGGCACAAGTATATGAACTCGGTGATACTGCCTCAGCGAATAACTATAAAATGGGTTCACGTCAAGCTTGTAACTTTGCCTTTCCTCCTGAGGTAACACGTCCTTCTCCAAGTGCCATAGAAAGAAAGCAAGAAGCTGAAGATGGGGAGGCCGTTACTGGTATTATTACACTAGCACCTGAAGAAATGAAGGAACCCCAAGAAGAATTTGTAGAACTTTCTGAAGAGAATGAAGAAACACAGGCAATAGAAGAAGATGCTGTTATTGAAAAAGAATTATATGATAACGAAGCGCCAGAACAACCTGTTGTTTTTGATCTTACACATTCGTCAATCAATGAAAATACTGATAAACTCATTGAAGAATATTATAGGGAACGTGGAGAAGAAGTCCCAGAAGCTGAAAAGGGTGTTGGAAAACGTGACGCGGAACAACGAGCTGCTGAGTTAGCAAAAATGTCGGCTGCCCCGCGTGTACCTCAGGCATTTAATGAAGAAGTACCTGCTTATCCTCCTGCTAAAGCTGCTACTCTCAAAGCTGCGGCTCCTATTCCTCCTCCTGCAAATAATAAAACTCAAAAGAAAAAAGTAGAAGTATTTGAACCTGGAGAAACAGAAACAGAAATCCGTTATAATCAAACAATTCCAAATAGATTCAAAGTGTTCACGACATTTGCTCCTACACCAATCACCATTTCAACAGCTGGAAAAGATTACACATATCCAACTGTTGAACACTATTATCAATCTATTAAGTTTTTTTACAATGATCCTGAATGGGCTGAACAGATACGTCAAGCTCCTACACCAAAACTTGCTCGTGAAATGGGTTCATCAAAAGAGCACCCTCAAAGAACAGATTTTTTAAAACTTCGGACGTGGTATATGGAAAAGGCTTTAACAGTTAAATTTGAGAATGAAGAATTGAGAAAACTATTATTATCTACTGGTGAAAAACGGCTTATTGAAGGCTCTGCAGTAAATAGTTATTGGGGTGAAGGGAGTGATAAAAAGGGAGAAAATAATCTTGGAAAAATATTAATGAAAATTCGCTCAGAGATTCGTAGTTCTGAAAACTTACCTGAACTTCATGAAGGTGGTGGGAAAACTATTGCACAACTAAAGGCAGAATCTTCTAAAAAGAAGGGACAACTAGAACCATTAGCAGCAGAATGTAAAGCTGGTACAAAGTCTGGTGAAAAATACAAGGATGCGTGTATACGCGCAAAAGAATGTTTAAAAACAATCGCAAAAGCAAGAATGACATTGGGTGGAGCAGATGGTATTGCAAATTATTCTGCTAAATATGCAGCAATGTTGGAACGAATTGCTGCGGCTCCTGGTTCATCTCTTGTCTACAGCCAGTTCTTAGATATGGAGGGGATTGGTATTTTCCGCGTAGCAATGGAAGTAAATGGATATGCTCCTATTGAAATCACAAATGTAGGTGGAGTTCTTGGATTCTCAAAGGCAACTGAAGAATCATTGCGGAAAGGACCTGGGGCACAACCTCGTTATATGACTTTTTCAGGCGGCGAAGAACAAGAAGTACGTCGTGCCGCCCTAGATATTTTTAATGCGAAATTCTCTGAACTTCCTGAATCTATGAATAAAATCCTAAGTGATTTGAAATATACAGATAATACAAAGGGGGAACTATGCCGTGTATTTTGTATTACATCCGCTGGCGCAGAAGGATTATCATTGAGAAATGTCCGCGCCGTTCATTTAATGGAGCCGTATTGGAATGAAGTGCGTATGAGACAAGTAAAAGGTCGTGCCATTCGTATCGGGAGCCATTTAGATTTACCAGAAGATCAACGTGATGTCAGTATTTATACATATATTTCTTGTTTTTCAGAACAAGCTCAAAAGGAGCGCACGGGTGATAATAGGATTGATGAAACTCTTCTGCTCCACGATAGTGTAGATGCAAAAAAGGCCAGTGAGATTGGACTTCCTATAAAGCCTGGAATGACTACATATGTATTAACAACGGATGAAATGATTTATACGATTGCTGAAAGAAAGCGGAAAATCATTGGCGATTTAGAATGTATTATGAAAACTGCTTCTGTTGATTGCGAATTGAGTTACAAGCAGAATAAAGATGGGAGTTTTCGTTGTTTACCTTTAAAGGGTTCGGTGGGTGATTTCGTATATAATCCAATCTTAGAACAAGATATTTTAGAAGCTAGCAAGTTTGAAGAAGATGCCACAATATGTACAGGAGAACTGAAACCACGTGAATTTTTTATTCCGATTAACGGCATTCATTACCTACTTAAGGAAATTTTAGATGAAACGAAAACTGTCACTGGATATGAGGCATTTGAGGCGATAAGAGTACCTGATCCGAAAAATCCGGCTGAAAAGATTACAAAAAAGAAACTACCAGAAAACAAGTTGGGAACAGTGGGTGTGCGAATGGTAAAAGGTGTTCCTCAGCCTGGACCGCCTGTGAATATTGAAGGAAATAAACCACTCAAGCCGGCAGGGAAGTAATAAGACGCGAGTTCCATGGCTCAGCGTTCATAAACTTCTACCGTTTTTCCCTGCTACCATAATGTCTCAATACGAATAGGTGGTATTTCTTACTATCTAACCATATCTGAAAGGTATCAATATACTTCGTATCGGCCTCCACCATGGATAATAGGGTATTTGAAGAAACTGCCTGCTCAAACTCACGAATCTTCTCATAACTTTTATCGGGTTGAGTAATATGCATTAGCCTCATACGTTCTAAGTCTTTCACGAGCTCTGGATTATGATTCTTCAGAATCTTCATGATAGTAGTCTCATCCCATTTACCACCAATCTTCTTAATCAAGTTATAGTCCGCTTCACCGATAATGAATTTTCTCGGTATAGTGCGAGGCTCTGTAGAGGATTCTACGCAGCTAGATGAGGGGCTATCTACGATTCCTGTAATCCCTCCCACATTACTGTGGTGTGCGAATGTCGCCTTCGACGTTGTTACGTGCCCCTTTTTGATAGTAAGGCAGCGGGAGTTATACTCTTTTACCTTAGTCCAATCTCCTCGTGCATCAATCCAGGCCATATATTCTTTGATTCGTTCAACATCACAGAACATATGGGGGCTGCCTGGCCCTGTCTGCTTGTCATTGCCGCATAGACGGCCAGCCAGCCCCTGTGCCGTAACATTTGTGTCCATGGTGATAGTGAGTGGCTCATGGACAATACCTATATAGGTGTCTATTAGGCGCTTCCCAGCTCGCCAGTATTCCTTGATAAGAATAATCCGATGTCCCTTTGGCTGCGTACCGAGGTGATGGTCAATATCTGCAAAGCGATCGCTTCCAGCAGAATGACGAATGGTTTCCCAGTTCTCTCTTGCACAAATCTGATGTAGCTTCTGCTCAAATACCCCATTCTTTCTTGACTTTGCAGGCAGACGTATAATATGCCAACGAGGCGTGGGGAATGTGTTCTTAATAAAGGTAATCAAAATCTCCAACTCCTCTTCCTTTGTCAAATCAAGTGAAGGGTGAATACGACCTTCTTGAAGAATCTTACGGAATCCACAATATTTTTCAGACGGATTTAACATTACAATAGAGTGATTATCATCTCCCCACTTCTCAGTATCATAGAGAGTAGCACCAGGTGTCGCACTCACTTCCAGAATCTTAATATTTTTTGCGCGCAATACAGCTATATCTAAGAGGCCAAGGCGCTTTAGCATCTTAGAAACCTGTTGATCTTTCTCTACACCAATATGGCATTCGTCAAGAATAATTAGCGCATTAGTGGCGTGCGTTAGATTCGTATAGAATCCATCGGCCCTATCTGTGGTATTCAACTTCCCACGATGATATACACGATTCTTGAATGCCTCCAACATATCATCCTTCGTCTGCTTCTGCCAATCATTGTCACTCATACCAGTGATAATGAAGACCTTGCGTGGATCTACAATACATTTGTCATCAGGGTGCGTGCATGCTTTATAGGCGACCTCCATGAATGTGCCCGTTTTCCCCACTTGCGGCTGAGCAATCAGCGTGACAGCAACCTTATCTTTACCATATAGTTCGTGCACCACCTCTGTTGCGGCGGCGACCTGATTCGGATAGACCATTTCCTTGTCGGCCCCTTTGCGAGATTTAATCTCGTGTACTTTTGCCTTGTACGCGAAGTTAAGTGATTCACGTTGATGAAATAGTTCATTTTCTCTATTCATTCTACGCAATCGTATAGGATATTTTTAGGCCAATTTTTCAAGGCCCCCTTAATCCATCTCATAGTGATGAAAGATTTACTCTTCTTACGCCGGCAGGGAAGTAATAAGACGAGAATAACACGTTCCTTGTTCTGCTAGAGGAGGATCTGCCCAGAATGCTTTCCCGCCGTGTTTCATAAGCTGATAATTCATTTCCCAGTCAATGATTTCCTTAAATGGAAGAAATGTCGTGTGCAAGCGTTTCATATAATCGGTAGTGAAGAGCATAGAATCTGTACAACGGAATACCCATTGATGTGGAGGAGTATAAGCTTTTGTGGGTGCGTAATAGGAAGTGGGGGCACCAGGAGGACGTGTACCGACACCTTCTCCGAGACTAATATAATCCCAAGGGCGGCCAGCGGCATCCTCCAGTAGGGCCTTCAGCCGTGGAACAAAGTCTTCACGAAGCCATACATCGGATTCAAGCGTTAGAACAAGCCCTTCAGGACCTTCTGCTGCGCGCTTTACAGCTGCGGCGAAATTCAGACCGAGACTGATTTCTCCGCGAGTTAGACAGGCAGCTTTAAACGTAAAGGCCGGTACTTCGCGTTTCAAATACGGATTATATCCAGCAAAAATCTGATCGACAGTCAAATCTGCTCCCCACGTTGGGGCACAGATTTGAATACGATCCGCAGGAATGCCGACGGCCGCTAGATGTGGTATAAGACGTTCATAACGGGCTATTTCCTTTTCAGGATGACAGAGAACATAGACGGTTTTAATAGCGTCAGGCCAACTCATTAAATATCTAGTGATATTCTTTTTAGACCCAGTAAAATTAAATGTATAAATAGCATCCTATATAGTTTAGAAAAATGTCTTGTAAACCTGTTTCACGTGAAGAGATGCAAAGCCTTAAGGCAAAGAATGACGAAAAAATTAAGAATATGCAAATACATATGATTGTTAACATGATCTATAATGCGGCTGTGAGCTCTGCAACAACAAACACTGATCGTATCTATAGATGGCCATACAATAATCAGCAAACCTTTGGGTGTGTTAGTGGTCATAATTTGCAAAGTCATCATATAACCTATCAAACTCTTCAAGAAAATATGGAAGAGATTTTAAAACGTCTTCAAAGTCTCTTTCCAGACTCTCTTATAGAAAACAAAAAAGTCTCTATGGCGAGAGGCAGTGATGGAAAAGACTATGATATTTCAACGCTGCATGAAAAAGATCTTCCATTTGTTGATATGAGAGGAAGAACTACCAGTGACAATATTGTGATTGATTGGTCTTAGAGCTCATCATTAGTGATAGCCTTTTTTTGCCTCTTCCATTTGTTGCCTACGAAGCTCCAATGTTCGTTCACTCACCCACACAGGAAGAGTTCCACACTTGAATTTATCGCTTACGAACTTATTCAACGTATCCTTTTCAAGCTCTTCTGTAGCATCAGCATCAATCTTATACCAAGTAAGTTCTACACCAGAAACAGACCCGAACATCTCGTCTGATTCTGTTGTTACTTTGCCATTTAGTTTAAATTCCCAATGAACAGTCGTACCATCTCCAGAACCCATTCTATAAGAACGAACAAACTGCCCCACTTTCTCTTCTACATCCTTTCCGTCGATTTGCCGAACTTTAATGTAGCATTTCGTAGTATCAAGCTGTGCGCGAGAAATACGTGAAACACACAGATTCTCAGACTGAGTTACTAGGCTATCCATCCTTATTTCCTTACTGAGGGGACGCTGCGTTTCAATTTTACGCTTGTAAATTATCAGGTCGTAAGTTTGCTGCCGAATCCATTTCGCGTGTAATAACACGAAAAATAATCTGAAGTTGGTGATTCATATTAATGAGTCTTCCAGCTGACACAGCAGGTGTAGAAACAAGTTGCCCCTTAAATGTCGAGTTCGTGCTAGAAGTTCCTCCAAAGTTACGTAATGAAGTAGACCCAGTGGTAGGATCTGCAAAGCTTCCTCGTATAATAATCGCATTTGCATATCCTGCGACGTTTGGACCATCACGAAATGCCAATGCGGCTGAAATAGTCTCGGCACGTCCAATATCGCATATAATATGTCCTTCTGACCTATTGAGAAAGCTCGTAAAATCATTTGTTGCCGCTGCCCCTGCTGACGTCTTAAATGTAGTAGAAAAATCTACATTTTGAAAGTTGATACGATCACCTTGAGTAAAGGCAAATCGGCTAAAATACGTCTTTGTTGTAATCCAAAAAAAGATACCAGAGGCATCGAAATATTTGGTAGCAGTATAGCTAGGTGTACTAGAATAATACACACCGCTGACATCAAGAGTATCTTTAGATGTACTTATAAGATTCCCATCAGGGCGTTGAATCTGAAAGGTAAGTTTCTGTAAAGTGGAAAGAGGTGTAGGATAGAATACCTTTTGGCACTTCAAGAACTTTGGAATCATACGGGCAAAGCCACGATTCTTTGTACTACTATCGGAAGCCCAGTAGGCATCATAGGAAATAACGCCAAATGAGTTATTCAATCCGTCATTTGTTCCATATCCGTTTGTATTAAGCTCAGGAATACGTACTTGGAGATAAGGATATGCAAAGACGTTAACATTTAAATCTGTATTCATTGTTGGCTCAACAGTTCCACTCGCTGCATTCGCAGTTGATACTAATAATGTATCGAGGCCCTCAGTAGGCATAATTACTTTCACAAGTTCAATACGTGTAATGTTTCTGAATTTAACATTTGTAGCTGTATTGTATCGGAAACCTGATTGATTGTTTGCGGGATCAAAGTTAACAGAAAAACTGTAGCGAGTTTCTGTAGTATTATTCACCCAATCACGATCTGCGCTATACACGAATAAATTGTGCTCAGTTTCTTTATAGCTAACAATATCATCTTGAGGTTTAATTATATCTTGAGGAAGAACACGTTCGCGATAGGAATCGGCTAACGCAATTGTAGGATTTCCTGAAGCAATCCCTTGTGAGCGAATAGGGTTCGATATTTTACCCCCCTCTCCTAAAAGAACGGCACGAGGATCCGGAAGTATTCTTGGTTGTCCTACGATTTCTGTACGCGCTACGGAACGTTCAGCTTCACGCATAATTAGAGATAACTGGTCGCGTTGACGCGCGGCATCAGCACCATTTCTGAAATCAACATCAGAATCTACAAAGCGATTCATAGAGGTGCTTACAACAAGTTCTTGGCTTTGTGATGTGGCACGAGAAGCCGACATTGCCGCGGCAGTTTCAGCTTCACGCGCAGCTTCTATCTCACGCATTTTTTTAACCTCTTCAAATCGTGTCAGAGATGATGGGCCGTCAGAATCTAAATTAACACGAAAGTCAGGAGCCACTGGTACTGCTACAGCAGGACCTTGACGTTCCGTTTGAAGTTTTCCGAACCGTGTACTCACATCCATTTGCATTGGTGATTCAGTTTCATCTTCCGAAAGAGATGTCGAGTTTCGTTTTAAATAACTCATATAATCTGGAACGACTGATTGAAGAACTTCTTTATTCAAGAACTGTATAGATTGATTTGGATTCTTGGAATATACTTCTGTCATATAATGCTTGACCGTTTTAACAAGTCGTTGCTGCTGTTTCTGATTCAGCTCACCACCTACACGACGTTGAAAATCTGAATTTAAAAGGCGGTCTAACATTGCCTCATTGTTCGGATTAAAAAACTGAGATTGCGTATTTGTTCCGGGTCTTACGTCCGTCATTGAAGAACCTCTCTATCTAAGATGCCGGACCTTTTTACATTAAAGATAGCGCGTGTTTATCTTAAGTTGAAAATAGCCAATCTCGTAGATCTAACATATCAGAATCACTGGGTTTCCGCCGTGTTATTTCTAAAAACTTGTCACCTTCAAGCATACGGATTATAAAATACATACAATAAATACCACATTCTGTGTTATTAAACTGTAGTCGACGGCTTCCGTAAAATAAACTCATTTTGGGATCTTGTGTAGTGAGCCATTTCATAAAACGAGCAATTTGTTGTGGAGGGGCCATACCATAAGAATCAAAATAATAACATTTATGACCGACAATATCAATATATGTTGCCACCCAGTGACTTCCAGATTTGAAATGCGGATCCAGATTATACACAACTCCGATTGACTTTGTACCATTTGCAAGAGCTTGTGTTACACGCAGTTCGCATATTTCATTCATAAGGCATTTAGGTTGGCCGCCTGCTTTTTGATATGGATCGGGGGCTGCAAAATCAACTGGAAAGGGACCCATAAACTCAAAATAGGGATACGCATCTTCATATTGATTCATAACGGCAGATATATTATTAGAGTCGAGCCACATATCAGGGTCTGATTTCCAAGTAGAAGGCATTGCAGGTCTCAAATATCTACGTGCAATATCGGCCTTTTCCTGTTCGGCGATTGGCAGTTTATATAAGAAGGTACGTTCTGCCCCGGGTGGGGAATTTAGTCGTGTTTCAATCTCTTTTCTTAGTTGTATATCATTTAAATTATTTGAAATATGAAGCTGATTTCTTACTCGGTGTAATACGTCAACTGGAATACAACCCTGCATAGGTGTTTCCTTTCCAAGAGATGGATGGCACTGTGAAGGTCCCGGCATTGGTAGCTTTTTTGTAGAAACGTGTCGACGAGATCCACCACGTTGCCTTAAGCGTTTTGTCCGGCTCTTAGCTCGTTTTAACGCAGCCATACTACTTTAGAGATAGATAACCTTATGAAAGACAAGAAAGATGGATGGTGATTGTGGATCTGTAAGTATGGATCGCTATTGGAATAATGTTGGAACTCCTTTTTTCTTTGTAGTTCTTGGATTTGGATTATTTGTGCTTTTCAGTATGAATAATATTCAACTCGCAAGTAATCAACATATTTTTAATGTAGTTGCTGGTGTTTTACGAAGTGGACCACCTTCGAAAGTCAGAAAGCCTCCAGCTCCAGAACCAGCTCCAGAACCAGCTCCAGCAGCACGACCAAAAGCACGAGCCAGTATATTAGAACAACTACAGAGACAACCAGCAGCACGACCAAAAGCAGCAGCACAAAGAGAACTACCTGGGGCAGCAGCGCCACGAATGCCTGCGAGCCCAAGTAATAGACAAGCAAATCAGGCTGAACAGGGGCAAAGTATAGGCATGATGGGACAAACAGGGGTTGCACCCAGACGACCTAATACAGGAGAAAATAATAGTCAAGTATAACAAAACATTATTATCTCTATTTCTCAGTAGATTGTAGAATGGAAAGAGTAACATCACAAAGTGCTACTGGTATGCAATGGTGGCAATGGCTTAGTTTGCTATTCTTTTTCATTGGAATGATTTATACAATGGTCACAGTAAGTAAAGCCGCCGCAAGCAGCGATGTAAAGAATGATATGGTAAAGGCAATAACAAATGTAACGATTGTAAATACAATGCTTATGCTTGTATTAGGGGGTACAGCGTATTTTTATCTTGACACAAATACGCTAGCTGAACGCCCCTATATTATATTTATGCTTCATCTTAGTTTGTTAATCTCCATTATCAGTGTAAGTATTTCTTCTCTTCAACAATTGAGTTCTATGTAGTCATTAACGCACAAATACGATGTTGTAAACGAAACTTTCCGGTCCACGCTCCTGTTATGGAATGTTGATGGAATGACAAACCCTGTATTTTGATTACAAGACGTATTACCTTTCCAGCAGTAAACATTTCTGGAGATATTGCCTTTCGTATCCAGTTCTTTCCTGCGTATGTATATATTTCATTCGATATTCCTGATGTAGAGGAAGGATAATATAAGTGTATTGATCCGTGCTCTACAAATGGTTGAAATCCGTGGCGAATATCCTCCTTTTGAGAATTACGTACTCCTGGAAACCAAGCTTGTTGATTTGTATAGACAGATTGTATAAGCATTTCTTGAAAGGCCTGGAGTTTCGCCATAAATCCAGGATTTTGTATAGAAATCTGAAGACGCCCTGAAGAAGTATCATATGATTTAACAAGAAGATTTGGCAATAAAATACATAGCGAATTAAATGTTACACTTCCATCACAATAGTTAATTGACGAAATAAGTTTCGAACCTTGTGTTGGTTTACTGATATTTATCTTTGTAATGTCGAGATTTTGTAAGGGTATTGTCCACTCCATCCTATGTATAGTATATATCCACCTTAAAGCCCAAGCCACTCATAGATTAGATGGATTCACTTTCTATATGTTGGAGGGGTATGGCAGGTACTGGTAAAAAAACACTTCTTCATAATGCTCTTAAAAAAATTTCTGAAATACGTGGTCTCCCATTTTCGATTCAAATGCGCGGGGTAGGAGCAGTAAGTTCAATGGGAGATGTTACAGAAGCTGGTGCGACAGAAGAAGGAGCTGATCCAGACGATTCTAACGCAGGGCAATTTATGATGGAAACATCCATTGTCCATATGGGATTGGACATTGCCCGTATGTCAATGCAAGATAAGCACATTTTACGTCCTATTCTTGTAAATCTGGGCCAAGGTTCGCAAGTAATGGCGGGTGAACAGGGGCGTGGTTCACGTATTCTTGTACTCTATCACGCACATCTTTTGAGTTCTGAATCAGTTCTCCTACTTCAAGCGTGTTTAGAGCAAAATGAAGGCGATTTATCTATTTGGCTCACATCTGAGCTACCAGTCCCACAACGTATTCGTGATTGGTTTGTAGAAGTTTCGGTAGGAGGTAGTGATTTCTCCTTCGAACAGTTTTCACGTAGAATAGGAAAGGAGCCCACAAGTTGGTCGATTATCTTTAAAAAGATTCTTGATAAATGGCGTTCCCAGCCTCCCCCAAAAATACAAGATGTAAAGGAAGTAAAAGCATTTGTTTATGAAATGTTAATGCGAAATCTTCGTTGGGTAGAAGTGACTCATTTTCTATTAGATGTTATTCTCAGTCATACTGATATTACAGAAAGACAGAGATTGGCAGCTATAGCAGCATTAGCTTCGTGTGAGGCAACTGGAGGCGGATATACTATTCCCAGTTATCGTATTCCGATTATTTGGGAAAGTCTTTTTCTTCAACTTCGTACTATTTTTACTAACTCAGAAACAGATGTTGCCGTTAGTTCTAAACGAACTAGTAAGCCACGCAAAAAACCTGTGGAAGTCTTCAGTAAATAAATGGACTCCGTGTAAGCCAGAATCTGATGAGCTTGTACAGGCAGAAAAAGAAGCAATGACAGGGGCACAGTTTGATCGGTTAGGATTGAAACGAACTATATGGGAAGGTTATAAACAGGGGACTGTTAAACTTATATGTAAACGTTTGGGAACTCTTGCCCGTGTTCTTATATTTTTACCAGCAGGTGTACCAGAACCAAACTGGGATCTTTGGGCACGAATATTTCATTGGTTTGGTTATGCGGCGAATAAAAAACCTTGGAAAGTGACTTATTTTGCAGCTCAAAGGCGACGTGAATTTCCTGATGAAGGGCAGGATCTTGGTCCCGAACACGTAAATGGAGGATATACAATGCCGTGTTCCACAGATGGAATTTTCATTTATAGATATGAAGAGCACACGAGAGTACTTATTCACGAGATGTTACACGCGGCTTGTCTTGATGAAAGAGGTTGGTCAATACCCGAGCGTGAAGCTATGGTTGAAACGTGGGCCGAACTGATTTTGATTGCTTTAGTATCAAAGGGATATCCACTTGTAGCAAAAAAACTATGGGTCGCACAAAGTCATTGGGTAGCTGATACGAACTGGAAATCAAAGCATATGAATAATACACATGATTTGACAGATTATGCCTGGAGATATCTTGGTGGGCGCGAACAAATGTATCGGCACCTAGGTATATCTCTTCCGGCTCCAAGACCTTCACTCGGTAGAAATACAAAATCGTTACGGTTTACACATCCGTCTTTAGAGGTCTAAATACCCTTCTATTCTCTATAATAGAATGCAAATCTTCGTGAAGACGCTTACTGGTAAGACCATTACGCTTGATGTAGAGGTGAGTGATACGATTGAGGGTGTGAAGACGAAGATTCAGGATATCGAGGGGATTCCCCCAGACCAGCAGCGTCTTATCTTTGCCGGCAAGCAGCTGGAGGATGGCCGTACGCTGGCTGACTACAATATTCAAAAGGAGTCCACCCTTCATTTAGTACTTCGTCTGCGTGGTGGTTTCTAAGATTCAAGTAGGATGGATTTAGAAGTGAATCGACGTCTACAAGAAATGATAAAAGAAGCTGAAGAATATGAAAAGCTTTCTAGAGAAGCCTCTAAAAAATCAGCTGAGCTTGCTTTATTAGCGGCAGAACTTCGTAGGAAGGTGCGCATTTTAGACCGGCGGGCATTTCAAACCGGCACTTTTAGACCAACCTGCTTTTAAAATGGCATTAAAAATAAAGAGGAATGGAAAACATTATACCGAATATTAAAAGCTCTCTGCAGTGAAGGGTTTGAGTAGTATATCATGTAGATCTTAATCCCGCCTAATTACAGATAACCACTCCCTTACAATTGGCTCAAAGAAATCACACCACCTCTTACATCTTTCGTATGTCATAATATTATTCCAAGTATGAACATTACCGCCAGCAGTGATAGTAATAATGAAAGACTCGTAGTCAAATATTTTTCCATCTTTAAGTCTTTCAACTACAATCTCTGTGTTATCACGCCTCTGAGTAGATCTTCCCATCATAATAGTCCCCTCGTTATTAGCGATAAGGGTCTGATAAAACAAGCAAGAACTACTTTCTTGTTTTTTCAACGAATATAGACATTTTTCTTTTTTAGATAAATCATCAAGTTTAGACGTAATCAGTTTCTCTAGTAGCGCCATGTTTTTTATTAGTATATCAGTATCATAGTTCCCTGGTCTTGCTAAAGGCTTTATACAACTATCGCATCCATCTTCACATCCATAGCATCTATAGGATGGCATAGTATTATTGGACCCTACGTACCCAACTTTTGCTCGTCAATTTTTTAGGCCTTGTGCCGGTTTGAAATGCCCGCCGGTCTAAAAGCTCGCCGAAAGTAAAATTGTGTCTGGGAACTATCACCTAACTACTAATAAATCAATGGGTGTAAGAGGTTTATATACATATTTGCGAGGATATCGTCGTGATATATATACACAAACAATCCCTACAGAGCCTAAACTTCGCATTGGATTTGATGCGATGTCTATGCTCTACAAATACAAATCGGCGTATACCGATATGTATATGAGCCTGAAAGAACTCAAGGATCAGGGTCATACACTTCTCTTTGTCTTTGATGGAAAAACGCCTGTTAAAAAGGAGGCAGAAGTAAAAGAAAGACGTGATATACGTGAAGATGCTACGGCTCAGGCGGCAGCTCTTAAGGAACATTTGAATGTAGCTAGTATTTCAGAGAAAGAACGAACCATTTTGGAATATTCTGTAGCACGTCTTGAGTTTCAAGGATGGCATATGACACGCGAAATACGACACGAATTTCAAAAGGGGCTATTTAAACTAGGTATACCCTATGTGAAAGCAATTCACGAAGCAGATGATGTTCTTACAGATTTAGTTGGAGCTGATAAGTTGGATGTTGTTGTAAGTACTGATATGGATTTTATTATTTCGGGGGCAAAACGTCTTTGGATACCATTTAGAAAATCGCACGATGGATTTGAAGAGATTCTTGTTGATCAAGTATTATTAGAAGAAGAACTTGATAGAAATAGTATTTTAGACGCAGGAATCTTATGTGGCGTAGAACCTCTCCGAGGACTTACTGTAAATTCATTAACTGCTTTCAGTTGGATGAGATATTATAAAAGCATTGAAAATTTATTAAACAGTACTGTAAAATATGATAATCTTGATATGTTACGTGATCCGAAGATTCTAGAAATGTGTAGAAATCATTTTAAACCACACGCGTGGGAATCACGTATTCGCCCAGATCATTTAGAACTATGTAAAAGCTTTCTAGATACTCTTTAGAAGGAGATGAAACGGTATATTATTCCGTTCCTTGTAACAGTCGCAATAATTTTAACTGTTTTTTATTATACAACGGAAGGATTTCAAACATGGACTACATATAATACTGGTAATGCTAGTGAGTTCTATAAACAAACAGATAGTGTAAAAAAATGTATGGCATATAAAACGTGCAGCAGTTGTCTTGCAGATTCAGGATGTGGATGGGCCGGTGATTATGCAGAACCTGCGAAAGGTCTTCAAGGTGTAGTAGATGGTACTATCTTAGCGTGTATTCCACAAGTAGCAAGAAAACCATTTATATCAAGCGATTTAGCAAACTTGATGATACAGAAAAATGGGGCACGAACCTTAACAAACTTCACTAGTACTCTCGGTGATTGTACAGATGTAATGTGCTCTGAAAAAACTAAATGTGGAGACTGTGTGAAATTCAATAAATGCGCCTGGCAGCAACGAACAGCCGCTGATAAAACTATGACACAAGTATGTATAAATAAAGCAGACGCTGGGCCCGCAGATACTTCTAAAAATACTATAACATCTTCTGATAAATGTCCGGTGCCGCAATGTTCTGATATTACTGATTGTCTAACTTGTACAAATACAACTGATTGTGGTTTTTGTACTATATCTGGAAAGTGCCTAAAATCAAGTGAGTTTGGAACTGGTACAAATCAATGTGCTGTAGCTAATAAAGTGACAGAGCCTGCAAGTTGTCCGTGTGGAGGAATAACATCTTGCGCAGAATGCGCAGGACGTGTAGGATGTGCCTTTTGTAAAAATAAGAGTATGTGTGTAAACTTGGATAAAAATGGAATGCCTCCAAAAGATAGTTGCACACAAGATGACGCGTTAACAAGTGAATCTCAATGCAATGCTCCCTCGATGCAACAGCTTTCTGCTGCGGTTGATACACGCAGCGCAGATGGCCCAACAAACTCTCAATTGTATTCTGCTGGAGATGGAGGTAACTGGAATAATGATGCTTCAAATACTGTCTCAACAGGGATATCATTACAAACAAATACTGTACGAGCAAACTCAGGAAACCCAGTCAGTGAAGGGAAAACATATTCTGTTATGACTGCCCCTGGAGTAGCACGTTCAGTCGGAGCAAGTTCTGTGCCTGCTACTGTACGTAATGAACCAAGAGGTGATGATGCCCCTCTTGAGAGTTATGTAAAAATGCTGGTGAATTCGCAGTTGGCGGCACAAGGTATTCCAACAAATGAACCTTTTCAACTAAATGAAAGTTCAACGATTGCAAACGCCTCAGATTATTTGAAGAAAGTGTTTCGTGGCGTGTTATAGGCTTACGTCTTTTTCACTCACTAAAAGTAACTGAAAAAAAACGGTCAGAGTGAGGATCGAACTCACGACTTTCGAGTTAACAGCTCGATGCTCTAACCAACTGAGCTACCCAACCTCACACTATCTATAAGATACTGTGAGGTATGGGTAATAAAAATGGTTCTACCGAGAATCGAACTCGGACTACCAGATTCAAAGTCTGGGGTCATAACCATTAGACTATAGAACCTAAATTGACTTCTGGGGGGATCGAACCCTCGACCTTCGCCGTGTAAAGGCGACGCTCTACCACTGAGCTAAGAAGTCTAAAAAGTGCGAGGAGTGGGATTTGAACCCACGAGTATCTCTACATTGGATCTTAAGGCCAACTCCTTAACCGCTCGGACATCCTCGCTGTGGGTGCTTTTGAGAGAAACACGAAACTCTTTCTTAGATTTTGTACATTAGGTGCTTTTGAGAGAAACACGAAACTCTTTGTTGGTTTTTTAGGCAGATGCCACGACGGGCTTCTCCGCCTTCACGTAGTGGCGATTCAGATACTTCTGGAGGTTGAAGTAGGTCAGAGGCTCGCCCTCACCGATGGCCAGCAGCTTCTTCAGTGCGGCATCAGGCTTGATGTCGTGCTTGTTCTTCAGGCCCTTCTCCTTCACATAGTTGTTCACGCCCTTGGTCACCTCAGAGCGAGACATCAGAGTGCCATTGGACTTACCGAGGAACTTGCACAGCTCATCAGTCACCTTCGTGGGAATCTCGAAGATACTGGGCTTGCGAGGAGGGGCATCAACGCCATCCTCGGTCTTCGCCCGCCGCTTGCGCTTGCGGGCATCCTTAATCTCACGGTGCACACGCTTGTCCAGCTTCTTCACCTGTGCCAGCATCGCAGAAACAGTCTCACGCAGAGTGTTCAGGTTGCCAGTCACTGCCTTCAGGTCCTCATCCAGAGTCGTGGTAGGCAGAACAGGGGCGGCAACGGCGGCTGCCTCAACAGGAGTAGAGCTCACCACCACAGTGGCAGGAGCAGCGGCAGCGGCAGCCGCCTTCTTTGCGCTCTTCTTAGGAGCCTCAACGGCAGGGGCAGAGGTAGAGGCAACCACGGGGGCAGGAGCAGCGGCCTTCTTTGCAACAGACTTAGGAGCAGGCTTGGAAGAGGCAGAGGCGTTCATTTGTATACCGGGAGCAGAGGAAGTATTAGAAGACATAATACGCAGGTTATACTTACATAAGTATGATACCGGACCATCAATTTTGGAGTAACGACCCCATATTTTTTTATGACCCTGCCCAAAAATCCGTTTTTTTTTTGAAACTGCCGGGGAGCCGGTCATATGTATGACTAGCTGCGTACATTTTAGCAGAAATGGCTTAAAGATCAAGAAATCTTTGAAATCCCGGCCTAGCTGTTAGAGATGAATGGCGTAATATCCCAAGAGTTTCGTAAGTGCCTTAATAGGAAAAGTAGGACAAATCCTGATGTTCAATGTCCTCTTTCAGCAACCCAGGGAGATTATTGTTCTCGCCATTTCAAAAATCCACGACCATTTACAAAAAAAACAGAAACGGTTGATACAACTCGAATGTATACACGTTCTGAACATCATTCCATTAAAAAAATTCAACGATTTTGGAAATGTTTCGCGCCATATAGACGTTTTTTTCTACAAGGCCCTGCCGTGAATGCTCGTGATCTTGCTATAAACTCTACAGAGCTATATAGTCTGGAACCGATTCATACAATTTCGCCTACATATTTTATAAGCTTTTCAGATAATTTTAAAGCCATCTGGGTATTTGATATTCGCACACTTGTACAAACTATGGCAACTGGATTTCCATCTCAAAATCCTTACAATCGCGTAGAACTTACACCTCGTGCTAAAGATAAAATTCATAGACGTATTGAATGGCTTCGTTCTAGAAAATATAATATTCTACACGTGAGTACTGATATATTAACACCTGCTCAAGCGTGGAATCAGGCAGTTCTTGATATATTTCTTAAGATAGAATCACTGGGATTCTATGTTTCTTGCGAATGGTATCACACTATGAATATCACGGATCATATGAATTTCTATAAGAAACTCTATGAACTGTGGAACTGGCGTCTTAATCTTTCACGCGCAGAAAAGGAGGCGATTGTTCCCGGACATATGTCTGGAATATCACGGATTTTTCGGTTTGATCCGAGTGATAAAATCGAGAAAGGAACTACGTGGTGGGAAAAATCAAATCTGAACTTGATTTCTTCTTTTATAACACGCGCCCACGATAAAGAAAATAGAAAGCTTGGTGCTATGTATGTTCTAATGGCTCTAGTACAAGTATCATCTTCTGCTGCGGTATCTCTGCCGTGGATATTGGAAGATCTCTAGAAATTTTCGTGTTTTGCTCCCCACGCTACAGCAATTCCAAGAACATCTCTTACAGGAGCATCTACTACAATAACTGGAAGTGGCTTTTCAGGTCGTTTGAGGCGATATGCAGCCCAACGATGATGTCCATCGACAATATAATTGTTTTTCGAGACAATCAATGGAACATTGATTTTCTTAAGAATAGCGTGTGGCTCTTTAATAAGGTCTGAAATCCGTTTACGACTAATTTCCCCCTGTGAAGGACGTAGCTCTTTTGCTTTACGCGTTTCTTTATGACTTTTTATATGGTATGCTTTACGAATAAATGATAAAAATGTCTGTAGTTCCTTCTTTGAAGCAAACTGGGGCATATATTTCCGCGGAATACCAAGATCCCCTTTACATATATTTTTACTTCCTACGCACAAATCTTCCTCTTTTGTACGTCGGGGCGTTTTTTTAGTTAGTTTGTAAACCCATTTTTTATATCGCTGTTTATTTGTCCAAGGTTTATCGGGATGCTTTTCTAAAAATGCTTTTCGTATCTTCTTTGTTGTGGCCATCCCTCTATTTATAGTTTAATATTTTGGAGGGAGTATATCATATATATGTCCTACTAAGCTATTTCCTTCTGGTTCATAAATTCTTAGTAGGGTTGTAATCAACCCCTTTAACTTTATGTTGTTATTATGAGTTGAATTGTTCTTTCTAGAATGAATAATCTTATATATTCTTTTAGAAACTTTATCATTTTTAGGTTCTATTTTGCTTATACTTCTTTTTAACTCAACCAGTTGAGCTCTAGTTGCTTGACTAATATATCCTATCATATACTGGCGTTTACCGTCAAATCTTTCTTCTGCTTCGCTTTTCCTTGTTGGGTAAACAGGCATGTGGGGTGTGAGTGGAGATTCTGATCCTTCTTCTTGGCTAGCTTGTTTTCGCCTCCGTGTAGCAGGGCTACTTCCCTTTATCCATTTTTGCATTAAATTACTATTTAATTTAAAATTCCCAAACGGGTCTGACATTCCTATTTACAGTTAGGATATTTACGTACCATCCAATCAATATCTTTTCTATCTTTATCTACTTCATAAAACCCCTTTCCAGTAAAAATAGGAATAAGTGATGTAAAATACTCTTCATACATTGGCGCAATATGCTCTAAAGAAAAGTTATTCTCGGCCCATTCACGACACGCGCGTCTGTTAATCTTATGCACATTTTTTGCAGCCCAGACGAACTGATCCATATTGCGACACCGATACCCAGTAACACCGTGAATATTATTTTCTGGGAAAGCTCCCCAATCTGATGTAATAATCGGTGTTCCACAAAGAAGTGCCTCTACTGTAACTCCTCCAAAAGGCTCATTATAGTGTGTAGGTGCCAAAAGTGCTAAAGCTCCACGAAGCATTTCATCACGTGCGGCGGGTTCTAAATATCCCACAAGTTCCACTTCAGGAGGTGGATCAAACCCAAGTTGTTGTTTAAAATCTCCTTGTCCCGCCACTTTCAGTTTAATACCCGTTTGTTTCGCAATCTCTACTGCAATACCAATCCCTTTTGATTCTATAATCCTACCAAGATACATAAAATAGGCACCGGGTTTTGGATTGAATTGAAAATCTTCTAAATCAAAATAGTTTGGAATCACTGCATCTGTCCATTTTGGATCCCATTTTTCTTGACCATATACATAGTTCATTACAGCATAAGATTCATAAATACTAAATGGCGTACAGGGAGTATTGAAACATCCAATGCCGGGTTCTACACAAATCATATCTGGATGTGCCTTTGCAACATCGGCGTGACCGATTCCCCAAAAAAGAAGAAGAAAATCAAGATGTTTCTTTCGTTTACCAACTTCCACTATGGCACGTTCATTGAATTTCATATTACAATTATCAGCCGTGTTATGTTTAAAGAGTTCTTTTTTCCAGTCATAATGACCATATGTGTCTTGAAAGAGTTGATTATCGGTAATACTTACATGTTCTGTGCATTCGATTTGAGATTCATTATGGCCATAATGAATCACTGTGTGCCCACGTCTGAACATCATTTTTCCGAATTTAAGTGCCTTTTGAGTAAAGGCACAGGCACTATAATCTTTTCTAGTAACTGTGTGTGGAACAGCAAGAATATGGAACCGAAGTTTGGTTTCAGGAGGAGGTCTGTGAGGCGCACCACCTGATTGTTTTCTAGCTTTTCTCGATCCTCCACGCATTCTATTAGATACATCGTAAATAAGCTTCTTATTATCCGCTAGGTGTAGTTATTTTATTTGTCGTACAACCAGGACCATTTGATACATATGGCGGAAAATAATCACGCTTACCGGGATCTGTACACGGCGCCACATACATCGTAGATAAATTCTGTTGTGTGAAAGGGACTGCGTTAAAGTTAATACAGGGTACTGGAAGAGTAATTACAGGTAATACACCTGTATCTGTTGGTTTATTTGTAGAACAAGGGGCATTGAAAGCGGCAGCTTGTGCCGCTTGAAGAATACCGATATATTCTCCATTTGCCCCCTTTCCAGTAGCAGTCCCCTTTCCAGAACACCCATCTCTTGTAGATGGTAAGGCAACACGACCAGGTGTTGGAACAGAGGAGGCTTTCGCTTGATTTATTATTGTAAGAAGAGAGGAGTCTACGCATTTGTTACGGCTCACATACTTAATAGATTGTTCTTGTATAAGGCGCAGACGTTCCGACTGTGACATTGCCATTCTAACGTGCTCTGTTAAAATATAATGATATAGCTCCAAAATTTTTTTCGCCGCGCCGCCCCTAAAATTGATTCGGCGTTTGCCCTGTGTTGCTAGTATAGCCAGTGTCTGAATGTCTAACGTCACTCCTAGTTCTTTTAACCCTTCCATGATTACTTTCTCCGCCGTGAAGTCGCTTGATTCTGGCGGCAAGTCTGCTTATTTGAACTATGATGGTAAGCCTCTTGTAATGCAGGTGGGTCCTTTGGAGACTCCTTTCGGGATGTCTGTTTACGATAAGGCTGGTCCTCCCAAGTATTCCGTGGATCTCAAGCTTCGTGGTTATGATGATCCTACAAATAATCCTGCAGCGGCTTCTCTGTATACAGCTCTTCAGCGCCTCGACGAGTTTATGCTCGAGCAAGCTGTAAAGAACTCAGTAGCCTGGTTTAAGGGCCCAAAGAGTCGTGAGGTTCTCAGCGAGTTGTATTCATCCACTGTGAAGTTCTCAAAGGACGCACAGGGTAATGTCAAGCCTTACCCACCTACTCTAAAGGTCCAGCTGCGTCAGAAAAATGGTAAGTTCGAGACGCTAATGTATGATGATAAGAAGCGCCCTTTGACGGATGTGCCGTTGGAGGACATTCTTGTGAAGGGCACTGTGATGACTACACTGATTCAGTGTACGGGTGTATGGATCGCAGGTGCCAAGTTCGGTATCAGCTGGAAGGCTCTTCAGATTCGTGCTGACAAGGTTCCTAGCAGCATTGGCAAGTCATATGCGTTCAATGACGAGGGCGAAACGACTGATTCTGCTCCTGCTTCTGCTGCTCCTACTTCTCGTTTCACAAATCTTCACGATGAGGACACTGAGGTTGATGACGAGGAGGCCCTTGCTCCTGCAAAGGTTGCCCCACCTGTCGTTGAGGAGGATGATGAGGATGGCGAGGAGGCACCAGTACCTGTTCCTTCAAAGAAGACTACGCTCACTAAGAAGAAGATTGTTGCCGCGGTGAAGAAGTAATGACCGCCTACTAAGTGAAATAATATCTTGAAATAATTTAAAATTATTTTAAGATACAGATTATAAATAAACTCATATTTTTTAACGAGAACAACTACAAGGGCCGGGTGTAGGGCGATTAAAACTATTCCCTGCATTCGCTTCTGAACAAAAGCACGCGCCTTGTCTACGTGTTGTAATGATTTCTCCACTCTGTAAAGTTGGCTGTTCTTTACGAACAATATTGTAATCAACAGTAGAAGCAGTAGTAATTGATGT
>Ga0214921_10003583_pt1 | contig 23613 bp, 47 predicted proteins | sample LL1505_MetaG_FD_177992 | JGI IMG/M metagenome (GOLD analysis project Ga0214921, IMG submission 177992) | Freshwater microbial communities from Lake Lanier, Atlanta, Georgia, United States - LL-1505 | ecosystem: Environmental > Aquatic > Freshwater > Lake | place: USA: Georgia | collected...
AAGTTATATGAAGATCTAAAAAATGTTGAAATTATTCCTTATAAAGACTCCATATGGTTTATTGATAGAGAAAAGCAATACTGGTATTTAGAATACGAAAAAAATGGTAGTTTATTTTGGAGATATAAGTTTTTCACCATTTTTTTCTTGTTATTTTCAATGGAACGATCTGAGTATGAACGAGTTATTGCGGACTGGGTGGAAGAGGTGTTAAATTCAAGGGTAAACACAACTCAGATAGAAACATATTGGCAAATCCCGCTGGTGGAAGAGGTGTTAAATTCAAGGGTAAACACAACTTTTTTACTTTATGTAGATAACGAACTTACGGTGGAAGAGGTGTTAAATTCAAGGGTAAACACAACGAATTGGAAAGGTGGGATGTCATCAATTTCGGTGGAAGAGGTATTGAGTTCAAGGGTAAGCACAATGCGATTTGGTAGAGAAATAACGATGAACAATGTGAAAGAGATATTAAATTCAACTTTATAAATAACAATATTATGCATCCAAGATTAAAGAAAATTATTTTTGATAAATTATATGAAGATCTAAAAAATGTTGAAATTATTCCTTATAAAGACTCCATATGGTTTATCGATAGAGAAAAAAAATACTGGTATCTAGAATACGAAAAACCAGGTTATTTATGGTGGAGGTTTGATTTTTTCCATAGATTTTTTAGGTTATTTTCTCTGGAACAATCTGAGTATGAACGAGTTATTGCGGACTGGGTGGAAGAGGTCTTAAATTTTAAGGTAGATTCAACCCAATTCTTCTTTTCAAAAATGATGTCTTCGGTGGAAGAGGTCTTAAATTTTAAGGTAGATTCAACCTATGGTCCAAGTATACGACCTTATTCTGTGGTGGAAGAGGTCTTAAATTTTAAGGTAGGTACAACGAATGGCATTTTAGGAGATCCTGATGCAATGGTGGAAGAGGTCTTAAATTTTAAGGTAGGTACAACGAATGGTTGCACTTACAACATTTATTGGGTGGTGGAAGAGATATTGAATTCAAAGGTAAAGGTAAAGACAACCTTTTCCAATTCGGTAATGTATCCAATTACGGAGGAAGAGGTCTTAAATTTCAAGGTAGATACAACGAAGAAAAAAGGGAACTGGTTGTTGAATTGGGCGGAAAAGGCGTTAAACTCATTTAGAGTAAATTGACATGGTTGTATAAATTTCAAAAATTTTATTTGAAAACTTTTTTATAAGATAATTAATTGATGAAATATCGTCAATATTCTTATTTTTTTCATCGCAATATTTTAACACCCCTTGAATCATTTTATCTTTGGCTTCATCGGCATCCTCCAAAACTTCCTCAAAGGATTCATAATTCTCGTCACTTACTTGATCACCATAATGTCTCTCAATCCAGTCTCTCCCCGCATATAATAAATTCGGAGAACCATACATATTAACAATACCACTTTCCCTTACTTTATGCAAAAAGTTTCTTAAAAATCTCCAGTCAAAATAATTAAAAATTTCTCTATCGTTTTTAATCATATTCCAAAATTGCTCATCACCTGACTGTTCTTTTATTGTATTTTTATTAACTAATTTCCAATAATCACATACACTTAAAAGTGAAAGAGCACTTCCATTATCCCAATCAACAGATATAATGTGACCCCCATCACTAAAAGGATCCTTACTTGTTCTAGTAACAGTGCCCATTGTCCCTGGAGTAACACCACTCTCACCATTCATATGAACACACATTATTCTGTCCCCCTTAGATACAGGAGGATTTATTTTTTTCTCCAAAATTGGTTTTTCCATAAAAATATATTTAATTGATCACAATATGAAATAAATATGTTTTAATCGTATTTATTAGTTGAATACCAAACAATAAATATGGAATATTTAATAACCGAATCCCAATTAAAAATAATATTATTAGAACAAGACCGTGATCAATTAACGAGTGATATGAAGACACTAAATTCTTTCACCGAAAAAATTGTTAATAACGTCAAAGAAAATTATAGTTTAAACTTAAGATTATTGTTAACTTGGGGAGCCTCTGTTGGTGGTTTAGTTATGCCTTTGGATAATTTTATTAGAACAGGTAATTTCAATCTGTCTGAAAAAGAAACGTCTTTAATTCTAGTTGGGGTCGCTTCAACTTTGTTATTTGAGAACAAAAAATTTATTTTTTCAATTTTATCAAAAATTAAAGAATCCGGTATTCAGGATTCATACGAGAAAGTTTTATCTAAAGGATTTGATTTAAAAAAGTCCTTTAAGGGGTTTTTAAGTTCTTGTAATATTACAAGTAATATGTTTTTAGACATTCTAGCATATAGTTTTTTAATCCCAATTATTACCGATATTTATTCGCAATCAATAGATGCAAAAAACATTTCTGAGGTCTCAAAACTTATCGCCGAAAGACTAGTTGCATCGGGAGTTATTCTTCTTGGTAAAGAGGTTTTATCAATTGCAATAAAAAAAATAATTAAAAAATTCAGATAATTTTTTTGGGATCAAATAATCAATTACATTTGTGATATGAATAAAGAAAATTATTTATATCTCGCAACAGATGGGATTAATGACTTCAAAAAATTTGGTATTACTCAAAATATTAAGGCTCGCATTCTAAAATATAACTCAACCGAACATTTAAGACCGATTTATTTTGAAAAAGTGTTTGTTTTCAAAAGCGACATTGAAGCAAGAAACGCTGAAACAAAACTTAAAAAAGAGATGAAGGATTACATCGTACAAACTCAACACGCTGAAACATTTTTGTGGAATAAGGTGACCCAAAAAAAGTTTAATGATCTAACTAAAAATTACAAATTATTTGAATTCTCAACAAAATATGTTGGAAATGTAAAAAATGATAAATTTGAATATTATGACGAATTGTTAAAAACAATAAAATACGGAACTGATAATGGTATTTCAAATAAAAAAATGGAAGATTTGATCATTTCATATAAGGTTGGTTATTATCGTGAAAATGCTTCTCCAAGAGTTGTTATGGAGAACAGAATTAAACATTTGATAAAATTAACTGATAAAGAATTATGTTGGGACAATAAACCAAGAATATTTGAAAGGATGGAAAGATTATATAATTTTGAAAAAGAAATTAAACGATTGGTTGAACTCGTCATGAATTAAAGGTAACACAAGCGTTTATTATATGATCAGGAAAAAAATAAACCATTGCATCGCTAACTAAAATTTCCGCAAAATCTTTTTCTATGTATTCTTCCTTTATTAGATTACCAAGAACAACGATTACTTCTATTAATATATTTTTTTTTGTGACCGAAAACGTTATATTATGCATTTTAATACGACTAGATTCTCCGTACATTAATTTAACATCATCTCCTCTATATTCATTGATATAAAATTCAATAAGTTTAAACAACCTTCTTTTATTGTCTAATGTCATTAATTACCCTCATTAATTATTTAACAAATATAACTTAATTAAACAAAAAAATCCACTATTTTCGTGTTTTTTAATCAAAAGTATTTATTTTTATATAAAAATGTTTAAATTAAACTTTATCGTTTATTTATTTTGCCATATTTATATTAAAAGGGTATAATGGAACAACAAAACATTTGGACTGTTTTAATAACGGTTGTAACAATTTTAGGTTCGGCAAGTGCTTGGAGATTTTACGAAAAAAGAGCTCTAAAAAAAGAAAAAGACGAAGATTTTATCCGTTATGATTGTAAGGATAGAATTGCCAAATTGGAAGTTTTGTTACAGAACTCATCAAATGAAAAAGATGAGATGCGTTCAACTATTTTAAAACTTACTGAACAAGTTGCGGCACTAGCAGTAAAAGTAGAATACTTGCAAAAGGAAAATGCGGAATTATATAAGTCAATGAAGAAAAACAACGCAAATAATCAATAAATTATTTAAACATCCCATCAATATCTTAATGGGATGTTTTTTTTTATAAAAACCTATCTTGCGTTCTTAATAATCCCAAGAGAATGCTTCAAAAACTCCTTAGCTCTTTGTGAATGATATTGCATAGAATAAATTTTCTCAATATCTTTAACCAACTCCTCTCCGTGATGATCTTCTTTGTATAATTCAATTATTTTATCCATTGCATTGCAACATTCTTTTTTTGTCTCATCAAAATAATTGTACGGCTTATATGATTTCAATGTATTCATAATCTCATACGCCAAATGCTCACCACCGTCAGAAATTTTAGGATGTAATCTTGATGTTTTTAATAGTTCAATCCTATCAACCAAACCATTAACTCCATTATTTCTTACTTGAATACCGTCAATATAATCACCGAAATCGTTGTCTCCCATGATTTCTTCTAATGTCTTAACATTACGACTATGACAAAATTTTCTATTATCGTTTCCATCAGAATCCTCAATTAAATACATTTTTTGTATTCGTTTTTTTTCTGATTCAGTTATTTCAAATGTTTTTCCCATACAAATAAATATATTGAAAATATTTATTGATAAATACGTTATGAAAAAAATCACCAATAAAACACTAACATTTTTATTTCTGTTTGTTTTAATAACTTTAACAAAATTAAACGCCCAGGATGTTATCGTATTAAAACATACCAACTATACATCACATTTTAGTAAATCAAAACACTACCCCATAATGGTTGAATGGTGGGATACGAAGGCAAAAGTCGGATGTTCAAATCCAATTGATCGTAAAGACCAATTTGCTCCTGATCCGTTAGATGTTGCGGATACTAAATTACAATCTGACTATGAAGAAGCAAATAAAGAACACAAAGCAAAGGGATTAAAGGGGTTTGATAGGGGACATATGTGTCCCGCCGCAGATAATCAATGTCAAACACCACAAATTCAAACTGAATGTTTTTATTTTTCTAATATGGCTCCTCAGTATCATGCATTAAATGCTGGTGATTGGAAATCTTTAGAGACAGCCGAAAGACAATGGTCCATCAAAAATGATTCGGTACATGTTTGGTGCGGAAATATTGGTGAAGCTGAAATAGTGGGACCTGATAAAATGGCAGTTCCCACAAAATGTTGGAAGGTCATTTACATTGTTAAAACTAAAGAATGGTTTGCTTACTTATTTGACAATGTTGATGGTAAACAAACAGGAATAGAATCACACAAAGTATTAGTTTCTGAAATTACAAAATTAACAGGACTAAAATTCACCAATAATTAAGTTATAAATACAATTTTTTGGTTTCCATTTCCAATCTTTTCATTTCTTTTCTCATTTGGTCAATTTTTAATTGATCTTGAGGAGAAACATCAATATTTTCTGCCTGAATTAATCTAATTTGTTCTTGGATTCTTTGAAATTTATTCAATAGGTTGTTGTATATTTGGGCTTTCTGGTCGTCAGTTAATCTTTGCATAATTTTTTTTTAAAAATAGGTCTTATTCTTTAATTGTGAATTAATCTTGGTATTTAATTTTTTCAAAAGTTGTATTAATATCATCTAAAATTTTAAAAATACTATTTTCGTCTTCTGTTGAAATTTTTTTACCTACATCAAACATTGATAAAAGTTCATTTAGCTTATCTATAGAGTCCTCAAGAGATTCCTCAATATCACCATTACCATTATTATAATCTATTTGTACTGGCTGTGTGTATATGTCTAAATCCATTGCAACAGAATTTGATCCCTGTTCTATTAATATATCAAGTTGTGATTTTGTTAATATAATATCTCTCATATATATTAAATACAAAAGATTTTTAAATCTCTAAAGTCGTCTTTGAGTTCCAATGACCACATTGATCACATGAATTTTGAGATAATTCATCTATTATTCCATAATGCTCAACAATATCTTTAATTATTTTGTATGTTAAATTATTTAATTTTAAATAATCAAACATTATTTCTAATAATGCATTTTGAGATTCAAAATCTTCCTCATGAAGTTCTGATCCATCAACATTTATTGTTTCACCTAGACAAGAATCAATATGTTCTATAATTATTTTCATATTCAAACGATTTAATCTTACATTTATAATTATCAATAAATATTAAAATAATCATCTTCTAATATGTTAATATCAATTTCGTTTTTTTTCTTTTTTTTAACATCATATGTTAATTTGGCAATCAGTAGTGAAAATCCGATAATCACTAAAAAAATCACAATCATTTCATTTAAGTTTTTTATTAATTTATTATATCGTCTAAAATAATACCCCTATTGGTTAAAGAATTTTGAATAAAATTATTAAGTATTTCCATTATTTGGTGATCCCTATCCTTAGATTCCTCAGTTTCAGTTAATTCCAATGTGGTTTCAATCCTTTTAGGTAAATTATAATATATATCCCACAAAGCAAGGGCTAAATCGGTGGATTTTACACATCTTAAATGTGACATAATATCATCTGAATCGTTCAAATCAAACTCTAAAATTCCTTTCATAAAATTTATTTAAAATAAAAAAACCATATAATTGATAAAACAAAACTAATAACTCTTACGTAATTAGCGTTTATTTTTATTTTATGTAAAAAATCGTCATATTTACTTTCTTTGGTCCCGGTGTAATTACCATCGGCATTTTTACTAATGTAAAATGGGCTCTTACCTCTAAATACGTTAAGTAAAAAATCAAACCAACCAGTCCTGACGATTAGTATTGTAAAGATACAATACAAAATCCATAGAATAAAATTAATTTTTACAGACCCAAAATGATAAAAAGACAATGAAATTATTATGCAATAAACACCAAATTCAAAAGATTCTTTTTTGTGGTCTATAGATTTTCCATCTAATATATTCATTGCATCTATCGATGCGCTAATGATTACTAACAATAAAATAATTACAAAATAAAACGGCATATCAATTTAATTTTTTTTATTTAATTTTTCTCTAATTTCAGATAATTCAAGATCTATATTTTTTTTCAAATCATCAACATATGCCGATTGTATATTAATTAATTCAATTACATATTTTGAAAAACTATCAATTCTAATTTTTGTAATTAAATATATTGGAACCATGTTCAATAATGTTATTACAAAGTACAATGTTAAAATAATATCCATATTCATTTTTAAAAAAAAATAAGATTTATTTTTAACAAAATCAAATTATGATAAATTAGAGAGTATTCCGTCAGTTAATTTGGCGTATATTGGTTCAGACATTTGTTTTGTCTTATTTGCAAGGTTTCTAACGGTATTTTCATAACTACTTGAACTTGCATATCTAAGACCATTTTTATTTACAAAATTTCTAATTAAATCACCTGCCGTTCTATTATTTGAGATATAATCTTTGGCTATTAAATTATAATATCTTTGAATTCCGCTTTGAACTGATCCATGATAAACATTTTTTCCACTATCAACATTCCCAACATTAAACGGGTTTTTTGTTCTAATGGGTCTTGCATTTCTATTACTAGAAAAACCACCTTCGGCAGCAAGTTGGGCAACGGCTAATTCAACAGGAACATATTTACCATATTGATTATATGCATTTTTGGCGGCCGATGCTAACATATCTCCCGTAATGTTTAAAAGATTTGAAGATCGTTCTTGAATAAAATTGTCTGCCACTTTTTTATATGCTTCATATCCTTCATTTGTGTTTAAATTAAGTTCTGTGAACTCTCCGGGGTTTAAATATTTTTGATATGAATTGGTTGATTTTGTTTTGGCGTAATTAGTGATTAATTTTTTAAGATTATCTTGGTCAACATTTTCATCACTTAAAAGCATATTAATAATATCTGATTTATCACCAAATAATGTTTGAATTAATAATTTAGATAATTGATCTTCCGTTAATACTACTTTAAATTTTCTTCCCATAAAAATAAATATGTCTAATAAAACCATTAAATATGGTTTTTGTTTAGTTTATATATAAATATATATCTAAAACAATTTTAAAGCAATAACATTCATAAAAAAAACGTTGGAGGGTTTTTGTGGGAGGGTTGTTGATTTCAGATCTACCACCGAAGGTGGCCGTTGTATTCCGTATAACAGACGAAGTCGGTCGGCGGATTTTTTTGGGTAAAATCCGAGTACAAGTGAGGTAAATACTATACCCCACGCATAAGTGCTGTAATTCGCGCATAAGTGATGTAATTCTTACCTAAGAAATAACCGAGTTAGTATTATTGTTTGTGGTGGTCCCCGCAAATTAGTTAGAATATATTTTGCTGGATGGAATAAAATTATTATTTTTACGGTATGATATATTCAACTGATAAGTCATCTAATTTTACGTCATTTTTTGATGTTACGTTTGTATCCACACCGGATAAGTTATTAAAATTGCTACCATCTGATGCTTTATGTGAGGATAATACTGGTAGGGATAAAACCAATTTTGATTGGACGTTGGTAACTGATACTGGTATTTTATTTACCATTTACGATTGGAAATATTATAGACCGTTGGATTTGGATGAGCCAGTTATATGGCATATTGGTGGGTTTTCAAGGTCTCAAACTGAGGATGCTTTGGAAAAGTTGTTGGAATATTTAAAATAATTTTTTTATACCAAATAAGTTCTTTAATTTTACATCATAAACATAAACAATATGGAAAAGATAAATAAGGTATTTTCAACTTACGAACAATTTGTTAAAGAATCCGTTGCTTCTATTTTTACCAGGGAGGACGTTATAAAAATGTTGGATCAAGTTAAAAAGAATTTGGTGAAGGAGATGTCGTCCAATGGTGAGGTTAATTTGGGATCGGTTCCTGAGGTTGAAAAATATACTCTTGATCAATTTGCTGAGGCCATTAGTAGTATTGCATCAAATGAAAACATTGAGGATGTTATTGATTGTGATAATGATACCGCCGAGTTTGAGTTGGTTGGAAATGAGATCCGTCTTGAAAGTCTGTCGTTTCGATTAAGGGTGGGGGATTTCTTGGAAATGGTTGAAAGTTATTTGGGGTAAGTTTTTGCTGGGGGTGGTTATTTGGACCATCCCCATTTTTTATGTTCCCGACATTTGTGTCGGGGAGATAACATTTTTTTCATCTTGGCTGCTTCTTACATTTTTGGTGTTGCATTTGACTTGCAATTTAACACCTCTTCCACCTGTAAGGGGGGTAAAAAATGCAGGAAGTAGTTGTATCTACCTTGCAATTTAACACCTCTTCCACCATTGTATATCAATGCTGAAGCATATACTGGTTGTATCTACCTTGCAATTTAACACCTCTTCCACCCATTCCGCAATAACTTGTTCATACTGAGATCGTTCCATCGAAAATAGCAGAAAAAAATTGTAGAAAAACTGTTGCCGCCACATTAAATAACCTGATTTTTCATATTCTAAATACCAATATTTTTTTTCTCTATCAACAAACCATATGGAATCACCGCAATCAATGATTTCAACATCTTTTAGATCGTTGTATAGCTTATCAAAAATCCTTTTCTTTATTATTATGTTCATTTTCGTATTTATTTATTTGTTGCAATTTAACACCTCTTCCACCGCAATGGCACCAGTGCCTGTTGATAAATCAGTTGTATCTACCTTGCAATTCAACACCTCTTCCATCTTGTAACGGCTAACGTTCCAAATAAGCCGAGTTGTATCTACCTTGCAATTCAACACCTCTTCCACCCATTCCGCAATAACTTTTTCATACTGAGATTGTTCCATCGAAAATAGTAGAAAAAAATTGGTGAAAAAATCATACCTCCACCATAAAAGTCCCCTTTCTTGTTGGTATTCTAAATACCAATATTTTTTTTCTCTATCAATAAACAATATGGAACCTTCGCAATCGATGATTTCAGCATGTTTAAGATCTTCATATAACTTATCAAAAATCCTTTTCTTTATTCTTATGTTCATTTTAGTATTTTTTTAATTATTTGTTGCAATTTAACACCTCTTCCACCCAGTCCGCAATAACTTGTTCATACTCAGATTGTTCCATCGAAAATAGCAAGAAAAAATTGTCAAAAAACTGGTACCCACAATATAAATCGCCAGATTTCTTGTATTGTAAATAACAATACTCCTTGTCTCTATCAACAAACCATATGGAATTACCGCAATCAATGATTTCTGAGTGTTTCAGGTCTTCATATAGATTATCAAAAATCCTCTTTTTTAATCTTATATTCATTTATGTCATTTATAATAAATACGTTATGGTTTGCAATTCAAGACCTTTTCCACCGTAGATTTGTAATCGACTGATTTAAGATATGTTGAATTTATCTTGCAATTTAATAATTCTTTCACCCATTCCACAATAATTTGGTCATACTCGTATTTTCCGGTGGTGACCATAGATGCAAATAAACGATCGGAGGTTGAAAATGGTAGAAAAATTTCGTTGAAACGATCATATCTCCACAATAAAAGTTTACTTTTTTTTTGGTATTCTAAATACCAATATTCTTTATCTCTATCAACAACCCATATGGAACCCATGCAATCAATAATTTCTGCATCTTTCAGCTTCTCGTATAATCTATCAAAAATCCTCTTTTTTAATCTTATATTCATTTTCGTATTTATTTATTTGTTGCAGTTTGACATTTTTTCATAAACTCAATGAAATGCCATTCATTTCTATAAAATGTTGAATCTACCTTGCAATTTAATACTTCTTCCACCCATTCCGCAATAACTTGTTCATATTCAAGTCGCCCCATTGAAAATAACAAGAAAAAATCTGTGAAAAAATCAATCATCCAGTATAATTTACCTGATTTCTCGTATTGCAAATACCAATAGCTTTTTTTTCTATCAACAACCCATATTGAATCACCGCAATCAATGATTTCTGCACCTTTTAGATCGTTGTATAACTTATCAAAAATCCTTCTCTTTATTCTTATATTCATTTTCGTATTTTTTTAATTATTTGTTGCAATTTAACACCTACTCCACCAAAATGACGACAAATCTCCGGTTGTTGTTATTGTATCCACCTTGCAATTCAACACCTCTTCCACCCAGTCCGCAATAACTCGCTCAAATTCAGGTTGTTTCAGTGAAAATACTTGAAAAAAAACATCAAAAAACCGATATCTAAAACATAAATAACCATTTTTTTTATATTCTAAATACCAATACTCTTTATCTCTATCAACAAACCATATGGAATCTCCGCAATCAATGATTTCTGCGTGTTTAAGGTCCTCGTATAACTTATCAAAAATCCTTCTCTTTATTCTTATATTCATTTTCGTATTTTTTTATTTGTCGTAATTTAACACCTCTTCCACCCTTATAACTGCATAATTCCACAACTTTATTGTTGTATCTACCTTGCAATTTAACACCTCTTCCACCCAGTCCGCAATAACTCGCTCAAATTCATGTTGTTGCATTGAAAATAGAAAGAAAAAATCTCTGAAAAACTGTTGCCGCCACATTAAATAACCTGATTTTTTATATTCTAAATACCAATATTTTTTTTCTCTATCAATAAACCATATGGAACCTTTGCAATCAATGATTTCAGCATCTTTTAGATCGTTGTATAGCTTATCAAAAATCCTTCTCTTTATTCTTATATTCATTTTCGTATTTTTTTATTTGTTGCAATTTAACAGTTCTTCCACCCAAAGTAATCATACCAATAGGCAAACATCGTTGTACCTACCTTGCAATTTAACACCTCTTCCACCCAATCCGCAATAACTTGTTCATATTCATGTTGTTGCATTGAAAATAACAGGAAAAAATCTGTGAAAAAATCATACCTCCACCATAAATCGCCAGATTTATTGTATTGTAAATACCAATACTCCTTGTCCCTGTCAACAAACCATATGGAACCTTTGCAATTAATTATTTCTGTGCCTTTCAGCTTCTCGTATAACCTATCAAAAATCCTCTTTTTTAATCTTATGTTCATTTATTTATGTCATTTAATATAAATAGATTATGGGCGGTATATTTATAATAAAAATTATATGCCAAAGACAATAATACTTACAGAATCAGATTTTATTGAACTAGTTAAACGTGTTATAATAGAATCTGAGAATGAAATGGACGAAGCTTCAAGTCCCGCACAACAAGCGGCAATTGCGATAAATATGAAAAAAAAGGGTATAAAACCAAAAAATAAGTATTTGTATGAAGATGAATATGGGTCAGTAGAAGAAACCGATTTTGATGATGATTACTTAACCGAAGCGGAATATAAAGGTAGGAAAGTTCAACTTGGAAAAATTATGCAAGGAGACGTTAAAAAATTTAAGGTCTATGTTAAAAATGATAAAGGAAAGGTTGTAAAAGTTAATTTTGGATTTGGCGGTAAATCAGCTCACGGAAAAAGAATGGTTATTAAAAAGAACAACCCTGAGAGAAGAAGATCGTTTAGAGCAAGACACCATTGTGAAACTCCTGGACCTAGATGGAAACCAAAATTTTGGGCGTGCAAGTCCTGGTGATTAAATATTCATAGCCCAACCTTTATGACTTTTTAATTTACCTTTTGTCATTTTTAAAAATGAAGAATAATCAAGATTATTTTTATTACAAAAAGAATATAAATCAATTTTTTTAATTATTTTTAATTCTGTTGTTTTTTTATTATAAATTATAATGGTAGAATTAAAAATATTATCAAGATTATTAACAATATTTATTATTTCAATATCTAATTCACCATTATCAATGAAACAATAATATCCGTTATATCTTTTAATTACTTTATTTTTATTTAGTTTATTTGCCATTCTACTCATATTACCAGAATCCATTCCTAAATTTTTAAAATACTCTTCTTTTCCTGTTATTCTTTCTATATTGTTATTTATATCAACAATAATCCATTTTTTAGAGGTACTTTTATTATATTTTAAAATTCGTTCTTTATTTCCTTCCCAAATTTTATTTTTATGTTCTTTAGTGAATTTTTTTCCTTTAGCAGAATAAATAAACTTCTCTTTTATTTTGTCAACATACTCTTTACTATTTTTTATTTTTTGCCATTTTTCAGAATTTTTTAATCCTTCTGAAATAGTTTTTTTAAATTCTTTTGTTGTTTTTAATTTTTTACCTTGACCACCTCCGGTTATATTATAACCATTAGGTGCAATTGAATTATATTCACTGATACAATTTATTTCTTTTTCATTTAATTCATCTAAATTGTCGGCATGATCAACTATCTCAAATAAAAAATTTTCAACACCATATTTTTTTATTGCTTTTAAAAATGGTCTTCTTACATTATCTTTTTTACTTTCTTTAATGTGATTTTTAATTCTTGTTTCCAAACTATTGGTTGTTTGTCCAATATATATTTTACCATTAACTTTATTTGTGGATTTATAAATTATCATAATTTACCTTTTTTAATAAATATGATAATTTTTATTATTGGGCTTGTAGGACTTGGTAAAAATATAAACCCACCATTCAGGTGGGTTTTTTGTTAATTATTGTTTAATAACACCACAAATAAGACAATCTTCATTACCATCGTTATCGGCATCACCCCAAACGTGGTCACAGTTTCTGTGTGCAAAGTACTCGTCAATTTTCCCATCACCTGTGGTATCAATACCATCCGCAATTCCGTCACCATCTTCATCAATTTCAACACCTTTATTTGTTGTTTCAGGTTGTATTACGACTTGGGTTTCTTGTGGTATTGTAATTGATGGTGTTTCTTGTGGTTTTGCCTCAACTTCCGGTGTTTCTTGTGGTTTTGTTGTAACTTCCGGTGTCTCTTCTGGTTTTACGATAACTATTGGACTAGATTCTTCTGGATTGTTATGGGTTTCAGGTAATGTTAAATTTTGGGAAGATAATCCGCTATTTATTTTGGTTAGTAATATTTGATCGCTATCATTTTCTTCGTCCATTTTTGCGACAAGTAACTTATCTTTATCTGCGTCCGAGTAGTAGTAGTCAATGATTTTACCATAAGATCCTATAAAGGCTCCCAACAAAAGTAATAATAGTTCTTTCCACTCTGACTCCATAGTCACTTTCATTGTTATTGCAGTGAAAATACCTCCTGTAATTAAAACAAAAAGACCTAAAACTATTGCGGTAACGTACCATCTTTTTTGCATTAATCCTGAAAGCAAATCTTTAAAACCTTCTTCTTTTTTTTCTTTGCCCATGTTTTATTTTATAAATATCTAAAAAAAAATAAATTTATATACACTATTTATGTATAAAATAAATAGATATGAATTTTGAAAAACTAAAATTTTATTTACCTCACTCAGTTTTTATAGAACTTCCAATAATAGCATCAAAATTTGATATTAATAACGTATTACGTGTCTCTCATTTTTTGGGACAATGTAATCACGAATCAGGTGGATTTAAATTTACTAAGGAAAATTTAAATTACTCTGGAAAAGGGTTGATGACCACATTCCCAAAATATTTTCCTGATGATAGTTTAATTAAATATTATCAAAGAAACCCTGAAAAAATTGCAAACAGAGTTTATGCTAATAGAATGGGTAATGGATCTGAATTTTCGGGCGACGGATCAAAATATTGTGGAAGAGGATATATTCAAATAACAGGAAAAAACAATTATGTTGAATTTGGAAAATTTATTGATGATGATTTAGTATTAAACCCTGAAAAAGTTTCAACTCATTATCCTTTGTTATCTGCCGCTTGGTTTTTTAGTAAATCTAAATTGAACGAATTGTCCGATTTAGGTTCAACAAACGATATTATAACACGAGTAACCAAAAAAATTAACGGAGGAACAAACGGATTAAAAGAAAGAATTGAATTATTTAAAAAATATTATATCTTGTTGTCTTAGTTTTTTTTACTACATTTGTAATAAATTAACAACAAATGAAAATACAATTCACCGATACTTTTTTTAAATCCTTGAAAAAACTATCTGCTAGACAAACTTGGTTTTACAAAGCATTCGATTTTTTTCGCGATGATATGCCAAACTTCTTCAAAAATATTTGGTATTTTAGAAAAGAGCTTTATGCATTCCGTTCTTGGGATTATTCATATAATCTTGATTTATTCCGCAGATCATTAGAAAAAACCGTGTATTATATTGAGCACAAAGGGTATGAAATTGATGAATCAAGATTGAAAAAAGTTGAAAAAATGAAACGCGCAATCGAATTGATGAACAATGCTCTTAACGACAATTACATTGCAATTGCTCAAAAAGAATTGGGTGAATTACGTAATATGGATTCAATTTGGACCAACAAAGAAAGTACCGAAGAAGAAATTATTCATAATAAAAAAGTATTTGAAAGGGAAAGAGAACTTGAAAGCGCTGAATGGAAAGAATTGTGGTCAATAATTCACGGTCAAGACATCAACGAGATTAAGAACAAATCCAAAAATGATAATCCTGATCTTGTTGATGAAATGCATTCATTTAACAATTGGTTTGATGGCTCAGGAATGAAAAATTGGTGGGACTAATAAAATTAATAATATATGATATTAATGTTTATTATTATATTTCTGGTTTGTTACATTTGGGTCCAAGATATTGATTATATGAAAGAAAACCATCCTGATTACAAAGGAGAAGATTTTTTAAATTAAAATGATATGATAAAAAAAATAACATTTATATCAGACACTCACGGAAGACATGAACATCTTACAAGTAATGCATATAATAATATACTTGGTAGTGGTGATATTTTAGTCCATTGTGGCGATTTTACAAATAAAGGTAAGAGTTATGAGATAAATAATTTCTTAAACTGGTTCTCCAATACTGATTTTGATCACAAAATATTTATTGCAGGAAATCATGACATAGGTTTTGAAATTAACAAAAATATTTTGGATAAATTTAAACAAAAAGGAGTAATATATCTTTTTGATAATGAGGTAATAATTGACGGTATTAAATTTTATGGAAGTCCTTGGCAACCAGAATTTTGTAATTGGGCCTTTAACTTACCAAGAGGAGAAAAACTCGCTGAAAAATGGTCAAAAATACCAAATGATACCGATATTTTACTAACCCACGGACCCGCACACGGGATGTTGGATTGGACTTTGTCAGGTCAGTTAGTTGGTTGTGAAGATCTGTTTTACAGAATAATGGAAGTTAGACCAAAAATACATGCTTGTGGTCATATTCACTGCTCTTATGGTCAAAAAAACTTTGATGGTATTGAGTTTTTGAACGCTTCTGTCCTTAATGAAAGATATGAATACGAAAATGAACCTATTGTAGTGTTATTTGACTCAGATACAAAACAAATAGATTACCCATAAATTAAAAAACCCCCTATCAAATGAAGGGGGTTTTTTAATTTAACTTTATGGTTATTTTTTTGGAACCATAGTAAGTTGAGATGTAAGACCCATTGTAGTACATGCAGAAATTACATATTTACACAAACTTACAAATGTTTCGTTTAATTCTAATGTTCCGCTTTGGCTAGCAACTAAAATTGCTGTTGCAAAAGAGCCTAAAATAATTGCAATTTTTTTAACACCCGCAAAGAAACTTGGTGTTTCTGAAGACCATCTTTCAATAATTGTTTTAACTATTTCCATAATAATATTGTTTATATATAAATATAATGATTTTTAAAAAAAACTAGTAAAGACTATCCAGATTAAATTTGTTAACAAATGAAGGAAAAGCCGACTTGTATGATTTTTGGGATTCATCCGTTACTTTTTTTGTATATTGCCAGTTCCAATAAAACGTATCGTTTGGATTAAAACCATAAAAAGAATGGACTTTTTTCTGAGTATCCACAACATTCATTCCATTCCAGTTTTGTCCTGTACAAATGAACCCGCTTTGAATGTTTTTAACTATGTTAGATTCACCCAAAGTATAGTGACGGTTCTCAATCCAAGTAAGCCTTTCGATCAATTTTTGGTAGAACATATTTGCCTGTCCCCACCTTATAGAGGTAAAGAATATAACGGCATTTGAATTAAACAATTCCTTAGATATTTTCCAAAGCTCATCGTTTTTATTATTAAAACTTGCCCAGCATCTGTGATAACCTGTTGGATTTTTTTTATCGTCATTTAATTTTGATTTCATCAATCCGCAAGAATTACCATCTTTTCTTGATACATTACCTTCACAAGGCACAATATTTAATTCAGGGACATCAATTAAAACTGATTTTTCGTTTAGGTAATCATTTATAACCATTGCAAGTATTGTAGATTTGGGTATGTCAACATCGTTATTGTCCCAATTATATCTGTTTGAGCATGTTAACAATAAAACCTTATCTAATTTTTCCAATTCATTTATTGTCTCTTTAAGTTTTTTGAAATCACCATCAGATCCATTATTTTTTGTTAAATCATATTTATCAATCGCTTCTTGCAATCTATTATTGTTCATATTTTATTGTTTTTTTATTTGTCGCAATTTAACACATTTTCCACCAATGTAGTCAATGACATTATTGTGCTTCTTGTTATTTTTACTCTTGAATTCAACACCTCTTCCACCAGAATTCATCATAAGTACGATTTTCTTTGGTTGTATTTACCTTGCAATTTAACACCTCTTCCACCCATTCCGCAATAACTCGCTCATATTCATGTTGTTGCATTGAAAATAGCAGAAAAAAATTGTAGAAAAACCGGTACCTCCACCATAAAACCCCTGATTTTTTATATTCCAGATAACAATATTCCTTGTCCCTATCAACAACCCATATGGAACCCATGCAATCAATGATTTCGGCATCTTTTAATACCTCGTATAACCTATCAAAAATCCTTTTTTTTAATCTTGTATTCATTTATGATAAATAGATTATTTGTTGCGATTTAACACCTCAGCCACCACGTTGGTAAATACCATTCTCGTAAATATGTTTCATCTACCTTGCAATTCAACACTTCTTCCACCCAGTCCGCAATAACTCGCTCATATTCATCTTGCTCCATCGAAAATAACAGGAAAAAATTTTCGAAAAACTGGTACCTCCACCATAAAAGCCCCCTTTCTTGTTGGTATTCTAAATACCAATATTCTTTATCTCTATCAACAACCCATATGGAACTGCCGCAATCGATGATTTCAGCATGTTTAAGATCTTCATATAGCTTATCAAAAATCCTCTTTTTTAATCTTGTATTCATTTATGATAAATAGATTATTTGTTACAATTTAACACATCTTCCACCGCATATATCCGATCATAACTGTATCCATCAGTTGCATCTACCTTGCAATTCAACACCTCTTCCACCCAGTCCGCAATAACTAGTTCATATTCATATAGTGCCATTGAAAATAACAAGAAAAAATTGGTGAAAAATTCATCCCTCAAATATAAAACTCCTGATTTTTTGTATTCTAAATACCAATATTTTTTCTCTCTATCAACAACCCATATGGAACTGCCGCAATCGATGATTTCAGCATGTTTAAGATCTTCATATAGCTTATCAAAAATCCTTTTCTTTATTCTTATATTCATTACTTTGCATTATTTAAAATAAATACATTTAAAAATATCGATTATAATCATTTTCTTTATTTGGGAGTATGACTGTGTTAACAGGATAACCAAATCTTTCTTTGAACCAATCTTTGAATGGTCCCTCAGCATGGATCCCAAATAACAAATATAACTTCGAAGAATTGTTGTTATTTTTGACATAAAGTAATGGTGCATCTGGTTTATTTTGAATAAAAAAACAATTATCAACCCATTCAAAAATAGCATCGCCATCCATAAAAAATTCTAACAGACAATCATTATCAGAGTCATAATCCGATTCATCATCAAAATCAACAGGTGGATGATAACTTATATCATCCACGGGATACATTTCATCTAATAGATTAAAGATAATTTTATCAAACTTTGATTCATTTATAATGTATTTCATTTCGGCTTTATTTATATATATAGTTTATCTTAAAAAATATAATGATGTTAAAGAATAGAAAGATGTGACCCAACTAAAAGATATACTATATGAAATTTTCTAACTTATCAATAAAAGGTTTTACCATCGGGTGGTCTTGAATATCAGTAAATTCACCTCCCGATTTTTTTATTTGTATAATACTTTTAATAATTTGATCTAATTGTGATATAACCATTCTAGACATAGATGGATATCTCTCTATATAATTTGATAAACGAAAATTTTCTTTTGCAACATCCATCGGTATCTTTAATTCGATTATGAGTTTGGCAACTATTTCTTTGGCAAATTGGTCTGCATCAAGTTCCATATCCCAGTATTGTTCTGACAATTCTTTAAAACTTTCTAAATCATAATCAGTAAAAGGATTTTTCATTTTCAAATCACGAATTTGTTCTTCATGTCTTATCTCATGAAATATTGTATATAAAAAATCACCAAGCGTTCCCATAGAAGAAGCGGAACAGATAATAATTTGGTCTCTTGTTCTAACACCAGCAAATCCTGTTGAACATCCGTTTAAAAATTTAACGGTAAGATTATGATCTTTTATGTAATTAACTACATATTGACCAATTACGTCTACTTTAGACCTTAATTTATCAGGAAACCTAGTTTTAAATTTTTCTAGTAATCTATCAAGATGTGATTGAGGTATATCTTCTTTTTTGGCGGGTTGTTCCTCATGTTCTTTAATAAGTCCCATCACCTTTTTAATTCTCGTTATATTTTCTTGTATATTCATACAATATAAATATACTATTTACCCCAATCAATCTCCATATTGTCGCCATATTTGTCAATATCTTCTTGAGGTACTTCGTGGGTGTCAATATAGTTTTCAGGTATTATCCAAGAATATACCGAAACATCAACATTTAATTTTAAATTTAATGGTAATGCGTTTATTGGTAATGTATTAATTTTATTTATAGTTTTTTCAACATGGTTTGTTATTTCGTGCTGAGATACACCATAAGGTATATCAACTATTGTAGATATATAAGGTGACTTAAATTCTTCACCATAAACAATAGACCTTTTTACCCATGAATATAAAGGTCTATTAAATGTTTCTTGTAATTTATAAGGGTCTATGTATATGTCAAGAGGTATTTGGTACTCATCGAGATGTTCATTAACTTCAATATCAATAATCCAAGGAAATTCTTTTTTTAGTTCTCTCTTAATTAATTTATATTCGTAGTTATTATATATTTTATTTAAATCCATAATTTGTTGTTTATATAAATATATAAATATTAAGGAATTCCCGCCCCCCAATATTCAGGTGGAAATTTTTGTATAAATCTTCTTAAACCTTTCTTGTGTTTTATTCGTATGATCTTAATTATTTTTTTTAATATACTATTTGTTTTTTTTCTCATATTTTTTTAATTGTATGTCGTATGACTAATATACGTTATAAACGTAATTTAATCAATTTCTTTTTTTAGAATTCATAATATTCATCATATTCTATATAATCTTTTGGGCCGATATACCAATAATTATAACCATTTGAACTTTTTTTAATAAAAATAGATAAACAATATCTAACAAATTCATCCTTCATTGAAAGGAACCTCAACAATTTTTCAATGTCTTCATCAAAAAAAATTTCTGAGTCGTCATATATTAAAACCGTTGATTTGTTTTCAACAAATGGGTTTTTTATTGATGGATAAAAAATTATTCTACCAATTACGTTCCTATATTTAACCGTAATTATCGGTCCTTTTTTTACTTCATAATCATCAAAAAATAAATCGAATACATTCATATTAGTTATTTTGTTGTATTTTATCTGAATTTATCACCTCTTTTACCTTAATTCCCAAGTCCCCCCAGTTCTCCTCTGTTGTATCTACATTGTAATTTAACGCCTCTTCCGCCTTTTGGGAAATGACAAACAAATTAAACACATCATCGGATGTTGTATCTACCTTGTAATTTAACACCTCTTCCGTTTGGAATCCATCATCGAGAAATAGAGAACCCGTTGTGTTTACCCTTGAATTTAACGCCTCTTCCAACCTTGATGCAAAGGATCTGTTGCAGTATCTAGTTGTGTTTACCCTTGAATTTAACACCTCTTCCACCGGTGCTGTATACAATTCTTTTATGTTTGTGGTTGTGTTTACCCTTGAATTTAACACCTCTTCCACCTTTAATGTTGGTATCCCAACCATGCCAACGGTTGTGTTTACCCTTGAATTTAACACCTCTTCCACCAAAAGCTGTTTACAATAGTGCGGTGGTAGAGTTGTGTTTACCCTTGAATTTAACACCTCTTCCACCCAGTCCGCAATAACTCGTTCATACTCAGATTGTTCCAGAGAAAATAACAAGAAAAAAATGGTGAAAAACTGATACCTCCACCATAAATGACCTGATTTTTCATATTCTAGATACCAATATTTTTTCTCCCTATCAATAAACCATATGGAGTCTTTATAAGGAATAATTTCAACATTTTTTAGATCTTCATATAACTTATTGAAAATAATTTTCTTTAATCTTGGATGCATGATATTTTATTTAATAGGATTGGAGCGTTCTTCAACAATATCTGGCGTTTGGCCATTGGTTATTGTTATAAAATGCCCAGTTAATGCATCTTCAACCAAATCAGACGCATCCCAAGTGCTTTGGCAAGTTTGGTTTACGGTTAACTTTAAGATTTCTTCGATTGGACCTTGTAAAGTGGCACACTGATTTCTTGTTGTATATACCTTGAAATTCAGCACCTCTTCCACCAACCTTGCACTATAATCGATACCCGTTGCAGTTTTATCTACCTTAAAATTTAACACCTCTTCCACCCATCTTGGTCTAATGGCAAGCCGTTTCTCAGTTACATCCACCTTGCAATTTAAGACATCATCCACATTTAAGAAACGATGGAATGGCATGCTGTTTGTTATATCCACCTTGCAATTTAAGGCCTCTTCCACCGATCTTTTGTATTCCCCAAACCACTCCTTTGTTGTATCCACCTTTAAATTTAAGACATCTTCCACCTTTAAATTTAAGACCTCTTCCACGTTAAATTTTTGAGGGTTCAACATATTGGTAGTTATATCCACCTTGAAATTCAACACCTCTTCCACCCAGTCCGCAATAACTCGCTGATATTTATGTTCTTGCATTGAAAATAACAGAAAAAAAGTATTAAAAAACTGATATCTCCACCACAAAAGTCCGTTTTTTTTGTATTCTAGGTACCAATATTGCTTTTCTCTATCAATAAACCATATGGATTCTTTATAAGGAATAATTTCAACATGTTTTAGATCTTCATATAACTTATTGAAAATAATTTTCTTTAATCTTGGATGCATAATATTTTTTATAAAGTTGAATTTAATACCTCTTCCACCATATGGGGGAAGATGTATCGTTCTGGGTCTGTTGTGTTTACCCTTGAATTTAACACCTCTTCCACCCATTCCGCAATAACTCGTTCAAACTCAGATTGTTCCAGAGAAAATAACCTAAAAAAATTGGTGAAAAACTGATACCTCCACCATAAATGACCTGATTTTTGATATTCTAGATACCAATATTCTTTCTCTCTATAAATAAACCATATGGAATTTTGGAAATGAATAATTTCGGCATTTTTTAGATCCTCATATAACTTATCAAAAATAATTTTCTTTAATCTTGGATTCATAATTTTAATTTTATTAACAGTAAATACTATGTTCTATTCTATATAAAAACTGATAAAGATCGTCTATTTTACCTTGTTCTATTAACATTCTTGGAGAAACTCCACCAAACGCAATTTTTGGTCCTTCCATCCAATGATTTAATTTTTCTTGCTCATTATTAAAAACCTCAAGAGCAAAATCCATAACCTTTTTAATGTTATTGTTTGTAATTTCAATCATTTTATTTATACACTCAATCTCAGCACACTCAAAATTAGGACATTCACCATTATCACCATACATCATAGTCCCATCATTAATGATATCTTCAGTCCATTCTCTTTTGGGTAGATACCATAGTACTTGCCAAGTAAAATTAATCCCATCACGATAAAATTCTGGAACAATGCTTGAATACAACCCGTATTTATCTCTGAAAAACTTTAAAACGTTTGAATTATCAATATCTAATTCTATATTTGAGTACCCTAGTTTTTTTAATTCTTCAATCATAATGATTTAATTTATTTCCATATAAAGATAAGAATTAATTCAGACAAAAAAAAATAAAAATAACGTAATATTGCACCCAATTAATTTAGGTACTTATTTATATGAAAAAATATTTAATCATAACATTACTACTCTTAAACATTTCTGTAAAATCACAAACATTTATATCACACAATTTTATTCAACCAAAAAACACAATTCCTTTCATTAAAGCAAAAATTAATAATAAGTGGGCATATTTCTTACTAGATACAGGAGCCGGTAGCTCAATATTAGATGTCGGACAAGTTAGAAAATATAAATTGGATTTCAGTAAAATTGAAGACGGAGAATTTAGTGGGATTGGCGGAAGTAAAGAATATTATAAAGTATTAGGAGTCAATAATTTAATAATGGATGATGAAGAGTATTTTTTAAGATTTAATGCGGTTGACCTTAATGCACTAGTAAAAGACATCTACGATATATATGGAGTTGATATACTCGGAGTGATAGGATCTGACTTCCTATCAAAATATGAATTCAATTTGGATTTTTCAAATAATAAAATAGTTAGAAAAATATA
>Ga0214921_10003584_pt1 | contig 23603 bp, 24 predicted proteins | sample LL1505_MetaG_FD_177992 | JGI IMG/M metagenome (GOLD analysis project Ga0214921, IMG submission 177992) | Freshwater microbial communities from Lake Lanier, Atlanta, Georgia, United States - LL-1505 | ecosystem: Environmental > Aquatic > Freshwater > Lake | place: USA: Georgia | collected...
CACCATTGATGTGGGCTTCTTTTGCTGCTGAACGGCGAAGCATAAATGTTCTGACTTTGCCACTCGTATCTTTCAATAAATGTTTATGGTTTAATTTGACTTCTTCTTTAACTGGTTTAACAACTCTATCCATAGCACGATTAATACCTGCTTGGTGTTTATCTGACATTTTGTTATATACATCGGAAGGTTGAACTTGGCCTTTCATTGTTTTTACATAGCCAAATGTTCTTTTTTTAATATAATTGGATGCTGAATCAACTGAAATTTCATTTACTTTTTCAACTTCTTCTTTGTTAACTTGTTTCTCTAAACGGTCAATAGCACTAGACATATTCTCTTTGCCTTGTGCTGCGGCTTCTTTGCGTTTAGCTTCAATTTCATCATGTTTCTTTTCTCTTTCAGCTGCAGCTTGACGAAACTTATCAAGTGCTGTTGGTTTCTTAGCCTCAAATAATTCTTCAAATTCTTCATTAATTTTTTTCTGTGATTTCATAGATGAACCTGAAATTGGAATATTTGGTTGTGATGGTTCTGCATCAGAAACCTTAACTAGTTTATCATGTACCGAGCGATACAATGTTTTTCTATCTTTACCATAGCGACCAAAGCCGTAGTATTCTAAACCAAGTTTTCGTGCTTCAGTAGAAGCAGCAGAATTAGGATGTGGCATTGCATCAGTTTTCTTATCAATTGGCATCGTATCTTTTTTCTGTAACTCATTTGCTACCCACTCTTTTGCTTGGTCTGCTTTTGGTGGTGCTTTCATAAACTTCTGAACACCTTTGTATAGGTTCAGAAGTTCTTCTTTCTTTGCTTGAACAATCTCTGGTCTTGCAACTCTTAAATCTTCAGAGTTATCAAACTCAGCATATCTGTCACCAAATAGTTTTGCTAATTCTGGTCTTGCCTTTTGAACGGCATCCCATTTTTGTTTGCGAACATCTTCAGGTACGGTACGACCACCACGAGAACCTCTTTCAACATTTCGTGAAGCGGATACTTCATCTCGTGTGTTGACCATAATCATTGATGTGTCATAGCCTAATTCTTCAAGGCGAGATTTAATTGTTTTAATCTTTTCATGGTCATCACCTGTGCCATTGATAATCAAACCATTACGACCTTGTAGTGCTAAACGCTGGCGTAACTCGGTCATGTTCTTGGCTCGACCACGAACCAAATCTCTTTCAATCTTCTCAGATGCAGGCATCGTCTTGCTTAGATTTTTTTTATCCATCAAGAACTCTAAAGCCTTATCAGAGTTAATCTCAACCATGCCATTACCAGCAAGTGTGTTATCTAAAACATAATCTTTACCAGAACCAGGACCACCTGCTAGAAATACTGCCTTAAAGATGCCTTTGTCATGCACACCTTCATTCAATAATTCTTCAAATGCTTCATCAACAGATTCTTTAATGCCCATGTGTTTACGAACATCACTATACAATTCTTTTGCATGGCTTGGTTCAACATGAGATGGAATGCCTTTCTTAAATTCTTTGAAGTTGCCAGTTGAAGCATGACTTCTCATTTTTGATGCTGACATTCCTTCTGTGCCTTCAGCATCAGGATCTCTTTCACCAGAAGAATGAACAGTAATCTTTTTAAAATTGAATAGTGCGCCTTTGGCTGATCCATTGTATTGTGCCAATTTCTTTTTGTATTCTTCGGTGCGGTCAGAACCTGCCACCATGTGCAAATGTGTTACACCAGATTTGTGGAGTTTAGCCGCTTGGTCAAGAAAAGTAGGAGATTCTTTATTTGAAGTTGACAGATTGGTGTCAGGAAAGAACCGTTTTGCGTGTTTGAGTTTATCTTTTGCGGAGAGAGGATTCTTTTTAGGATCCTGTGAGTGAGAGAGAACAACATGGTGTGAACCACCAACAGACTTAGCAACCTCTTTGACCTTATCCACCAACTTGGCGTGGCCGGTTGTAGGCGGATTCATCCTGCCAAATGCAAGAACGGCGTGCTTCTCTGGTGCTTCTTGTATAAATTCTCTAAATTTCATCTCCGCCTCTACAGCGTTTAATTATGATTACAGTCTATTTATACAATTTATGTTCTGTATGCTTCTGAGGATGTTTTGGAACTAGACCTTTTCTTAATCAAATCTAGTATTTCTTGACTGTTTGCCTGCTCTGAAGTGGGTGCAAAGTATGCTCGGTCATGTGAATCTACACCAGTTCTTGGCTCAGAAATATAGTATATCGCCAATGACTTACGATAAACACCTTCTGGACAAACGATTTCAGTTGGTAGTCCATGCCATGAATTATCTGCGGTATCAAACAGAACCGCACGATTAAATTTATTATACACCTTCGTTACACATTCTTTTGGTAGGTTCTTCTCTGCATCGTGTGACCAAAACTCTAGGCCACCATTCCATTCTTCTTGCCAATTTGGTGTCATGTAGATAATGATATTGATTCGTCTTTCCATGCCAAGTTTTGGATGAATAGAATAATCTTTGTGCATATTTAATTTACCACCACGAGTATGCATATGCCAACCACCACCATGCATACCATAATCTGCAACAAGGTTTGGAATGCCAGTAATACATTTAATTTTATCTACGAACTCAGGTTTATTCATCATCGTGAAAGCCTGATATGTTTTGGCAGGAAACAAATCCCAATGTGGAGTTAATTTTTTGTTTTCAATGGCATTACGATAAACTGACCAGATGTTTGGGTCATTGTAATCAGGAAATTCATTAGACAAATCTAATGCGGTAATATCTTCAAAGAAGTTATCAATAATACAATGTCGAAATGGTTTAGCTTCTTGAAATTCTTTGTTTAACTTATCGTAATCAAATTCGTTAATCATTTTTTCTTTTATATTCTTCTACAAACTGGTGAAATTGTGAGCCAAATCGTTTTGCATAACATGAGTGTTCAATGGGAAACTTCTTAACTTTTATGTGCCTATTTTGAATTAAGAAAATAGATAACAATCTTTCCGTTACAAATGAAAAGAATGGGATCCATGAGCCGTTATATCCTTTACCATCACGATAGAGGTAATTATATAGTTCACCATCTCCACGACAAATCTCTAATGTGTTATCAAGGAATGTTAACCATTCTGTCCAAAACTTTGAGTTACCAATATAGTAATTACAGGTGGCAAAGTCATCTGCTTTATAAATTAATTCTTCAGCCTTTTCTGTGATACCAATCTTTGGAAATAAACGATTTGCAAACTTCAACATACCAGGATGCCATTGGTCTCCTTGCACCCAAAGATTTACATAATTTGCTGTAACTTCTAAACTTGGATCCATGTGATACACATCATAATCAGGATTGGCTAAAATCCAATCACGAAACTCAGAAGAAGGCAACTCTGTTTTTTGCATCCAACGCCACGATAAAAGACCCCAATATACATCGGTATCTTTGTGTTTCTCTAATAGATTTTTCCACATGGGATATTCCCGCAACTCTGGCTTGGCATTTTCGGTATTATCATACGGGGTAAATGTAGAGTCTAAAATAGGCAACTGACTGTTATCATAGTATGCCTGATACAAAATCAAATTCATTTCACCATGTCCTCAATGATAGCCTTCATATCGTAGTTTGGAGTGTATCCTAATGATTTTAATTTATCAGATAGCATCCACATACTACGAACTTGTACCGTGCGATGGAAGTCAGGAATTTCAATCGGCACTAATTTGCCTTTCCCACCAATTAATTCTTTGGCATACTCAATCATATCCTTGAATAACAATGGTTGCCCATTACCCACATTGTAGGTAGTATTAACTTCGCCTTTTTCCATGATGAGTTTAATTGCCCTAGCGGCATCATTTACATGAATATAATCTCGGTAAAGATTGCCGCCATCATAGACATTCACATCACGGCCTGCCTTCAATTCATTAATCATATGTTGAAGTGCGTTCTTTTGTGGTGATGCCTTCTTATCGCCATAACCTGCAACATTAGCAAGACGGAGAATACGATACTTGATACCAAAGGTTTCACAATAAGAAATCAATAGTTGCTCTGCACAGCGTTTGGTAATAGAATAGAATCCATTTGGATAACAATTTGATTCTTCGTGTGCAGGCATCTCTGTTTCACCATAAACAAACCATGAACTGATAAAGTTAAATGTTACGGGTGAACTTTTACATTGTCGTAAAACTTTCATCAATGTAGTAAGATTTGTATCAATGTCAATAAAAGGGTCAGTCTTTACATTGTAATTTGTTACAGTAGAAATCATGTAAAGAATATCTTGGCCTTTTATTTCATAATCATTACGAGCATTTACTATACAACCCGGATTCTGTCTAGTAAATTCTGAACCAACAAAGCCTGAACCACCAAATACTTGAATTTTCATAGTGCTTGTTTCAACTTTTCAATTTCATCATCTGTAAGGTGCATATCAAAATTGGAATAACTAATTACTTTTTTGGTTGATGTATCTAAAATTTCTCGTCTAAATGTAATTTTAGTTAAATCAGATGGGTTTCTAGTCGATTGTGTTTCAACAATTAAATTACAATCATTTACATTTTTAAGTAACATTTTTAATCACCTTTTCAATATAATCAAATACTGCATCATTCCAAAATGGAGGACAACCTAACAAAAATACATGAGATAACGCTTTGTTTGCCAATGGATATTTACTTGCATCATCTAAGTGTTTGAAGCCTGGATGCAATAGAATATTACCAGCAAAATAGTTTCGTGTTTGAATCTTATTGGCTTCAAAGTGTGCAACCAAAGTTTCTTTTTGTTTTTGTGTTTCACAGATAATTGGCACACCAAACCATGATGGTTCAGATTTATCTAGTTTGTCAGCCACACGAACATTCAAATATTTAAGCAATAGTTTAGATAATCTCTCTTTGTGTTCTTTTCTTTTCTCGTGAATGTAATCAACCTTTTCTAATTGTGCTATACCAATGGCACCTTGCATATCAAGAGGCTTCAGGTTGTAACCTGCATAAGCAAAAATATATTTGTGGTCAATAATGCCATCATAATCTGGCAACCACTTATCAAATCTATTGCCACAAGTTCCGCATGGTAACATATTGTTTGAACCAACACAATAACAATCACGACCCCACCAAGAAATGGAACGAGCAATGTCAATTAACTTTTCATCATTAGACGAAATCATTCCGCCTTCACCTGTTGACATATGATGTGCAGGATAGAATGATGTTGACCAGCAGTAATACAAATCAGTAATCAACTTTTCATTCCATTTGGTGCCTAGTGAATCGCAGTTATCACCAATCAATACAAGGTTATTTCTGTAACAAATATCATGGATTCTATCCATATCAGGCGGATTGGCCAATACAGGAGAAACAATAATTGCTTTGGTCTTTTTTGTAATCTTTTCTTCAATCTTATTTACATCAAAGTTCAATGTATCAAACTCAATATCAATGAATACTGGCTTAAGATTGTTCTGCATCAATGGTGCAATTGTAGTTGGAAATCCAACTGGTGAAACAATCACTTCATCATCATCTTGCCAATTCAAATGTTTCTTAACAGCGGCCATCATCACTAAATTGGCAGATGAACCAGAGTTGACCATGTGTGAGGCTTTTACATTGTATTTCTTTGAGAACTTGATTTGAAATTGTTCAACTCTTTCACCTGCTGGCAACCATTTGCCTGTGAGAAAAGATTTTAGACCAGCTGCAAACTCTTTTTCGTCCCACATTTGACCAGAATACATTACATAATCTTCGCCAGGTTTGAAGTTAGAATAATCTTGTTGATACTTCGGTTTAGCCTGTTTGGCTATTTCTTCAATTAATTTATCGTCAATCATTAATATGCTTCCAATTGTCCATTTCCAGCCAACATTCCTTGGCAATATAAATTTTCAAACTCTACTGAAAAACCTTTATCAATATTACCATAGTGTGCGTGTTCTGTGTCAACGCCATGTTGATTTATTGTTTGATAAATTGCTGGTAAAGTATTCAGATAATTATCAAACAATGATATACAGAATGAATACATTCTAGTTATGTATAAGTGGTCACAACCAGATTCTAATTGTTTCTGTGGTGGTAACCAAGACGGCATTGCTTTCTTAAACACATACTTACCATATTGATTATCATATGCCTTAGGGTCATAACCTTCAAGCATATTGGTTCTAGCAGATAACTTAAACACCCTACGAACACCAGCCATCATCTTCTGTAATTCAGGATGTTGTTTAATAATACTTAGTGTCTTAAACAATAGAGTAATTTCTGCTTGTGATTTAAGGCCTGCATTTGCGAGTGACATTAAATCTTCATCACCAAAAAAACTAATACTTCTATCACAATATTGTGTTATTGTAACCATTGTTGCTTCATCAACCATCCTAGAAGAAGCATCTACTAAGAAGATAATAGCATCAGGTGCAGCCTTGCGTAATGATTGCAGACCTTCAATCGTTTGCCTTATTCTTGTTTCATCATCAATAACACCAATGCTCGTTTTCAGAGCCGATGTTACAATAAACAAATCGGTACTAGGTATAATCATTTGTGCCATTCGGTATCAGGAAACATTTTAATAGTTTTATATTCAATATTGAATTGGCTATTATACACGAAATCAATTACTTTTACAAGTTCTATTGGTGAAATTGCCTTACTTACATCACCGCATGGGTAAGGTATATCTCTACTCCATAATGGTGTATCAATACCGCCTGGATGAATACTTGTTACTTTGATTCCTCTGCTACGCAATTCTTCACCAAGAACACCAGCAAATCCTGTAAGACCATGTTTAGAGGCACAATATGCGGATTGGTTTTCTAGTTCTTCAAGGCCTGCAACTGAATTGATAAAGAATATACGACTGCCTTTTTCCATTTTCTGTAATGCAAACTTAGTTACATACATGGCACCTTTAAGATTGATATCAATCATATCATCAATCTCATCAATACTGGTTTGTGAAAATGATTTCATCTTAAATACGGCTGCATTATTAACTAGAATATCAATGTTACCAATCTGCTCAAAGGCAACACTTAGAAAGTATGGATTGCCAATATCAACTCTAAAGTGTTTGTAGTTTGATTGTTGAAACAACGATTCACCACGAGCAAAACCAATTACATTCCAACCTTTCTCAATGTAATCATATGCGATTTTTGCACCAACACCACTTGTGGTGCCAGTAATTAGAATTGTCTTATTCATATTTAACTTCTTCAAATATATCTGAAGCTTTCTTTATCTCATCATCTGTTACATCATTTAATATTTTATAGTTGCCAATGCCAACTGGCACAGGTAAGTATTGATTACTGTTTCTATGCTTCATTGTATCAGATAAAGACTTTTTAAGCAATTCAAATTTACAAAAATCTTTATGGAATACAGGCAATTTTAAACTGTGTGCTGTCTTAAAGATTCTTTCTAGTGTTTCAGTATCAATGTAACCACGAACATTAGCCAAACAAGAACTCAACAAGCAATCTAATACAACTGCTTCGCCATGTTGTAGTGTGTCCATATTTTGCATTTCAATAATAGGACTAAACGAATGGCCAAAGTCAACACATCGGTCTAGTTTTCTTTCCCATAAATTTGGTGCCAATTCTTCAATCATGCCCGTAATGGCAGAATTGATTACACGAACTGGTACTGCACCAAACTGAAACTTCTCGATGATTAGTTGTTCTGCACTTGCTTCAAGTAACTCAAATAATTCTTTGTCTTTGATTACTGCAAGTTTAAATATCTCTGCAATGCCATTGACAATGTTTCTTTCATCTTGTGTAGCAATAAACTTCTTGTCTAGTAATGTGGCAATTGGTGGGTAATATGCACCAATACGATTTCTGCGGCCAAAGTGATTAGCTGCAACTTTAACACCAACAGAAGCATCTACGATAGCCAACAATGTAGTTGGCACTTTTACATAAGGAATACCTCTGCGATAGATTGAACAACAGAAACCAACCAAATCAAGCAGAACACCACCACCAATTACAATGATTGCTTCTCTACGCAATACACCAACATCTTCAAAGAACCTTAAAATCTGGTCTGTGTGTTCCCAATCTTTGTTTTGTTCTGTGGCATCAATAACAAATAGCTTCAATTCTATTTTGAATGTGTTGAAGTAATCTTGTAATTGTTGACCATACAGTTTATATACAGTCTGGTCTATGACAACCACTCTACGATTGGACTCACCAAAACTTAACAGGTCGTGATTGTTAATATTAAATACATCACTAGAATACTTTAAGACAAATTCAACCGGCAGTTCAGCTTTAACTGACCAAGTGCGTTTATAATTATCAAATTTTGTTAATACATTTTCCATTAGAATATCTTACTTAACAAGTGGCAAGCATGAACATAAAAGAATTTTGCCTTTTCAAAATCACCAGCTGCACACTTAAATGGCAACATACGAATGAATTGAGTTGCCTCTAATACATCAATGATTTGTTTATGTTCAAGGTGTGATTCAAAGATTTTATTAAATACTTTTAGATTATTTGGTATTTCTAAGTTATGTGATACAGATGAACCTTCTATGATAACAAACCTATCATTTATAAAGCCATAATGACTACGAGAACATTGAAGCACCTGTGAATAATCTAATAGCCTACTATCTATAATGCTTTCTTCATACGGGTCAATGAATATGACTTTATCTTCTTCAAAAGAATACATCATATTTTCTAATGTTGGATTACCATGAATATTTTCTTCTGTAACCAATTCCATTTCATCAAAGAAGTTCTTCAACTCAGGTAAAAAGTTTTGAATGCCATGTGTTATTTGACCATTGTATTCAAAAGTATTGAATGTTCCAAGTTCATAAAAATTGTAGAAAGTTGGATACTTAAAAGCATCTGAAAGTTTTTGTGTAACTTCTTCTTTAAAATATAATTTGGGACCACCAGGATTTGGTATATACATTTTGCGGTGTAAGTTATCAAACGACCACATCATCGCATCATGTATCTTTTCAATTTGATTTTCAGTTAATTTATCTTCTGATAAAATGGTTTTAATATCTCTGTAACCTTCCAAATAAGCGATATCAAAATAGGTTGAGTTATTTGAATAATTCACATCTAATATTTTTGGAAACAAACCAGTTTCAGCCAATCGTTGTAGTTTCTTTAACTGTGTATACCAACGAACATAACCATATTCACGATTGTCTTTTGTGCTGATTGATTTGCGAATAAACTTCCTATCACCATCTTCATATAATGATGTAGAACTAAGAGAACCGCCTTTTAATTGTGTAACTTTCATTTTAAACTTTTCTTTGCTAGTTCAAGACCATATTCTTGTGGTGAACCAAGAACAATAGTTTCATAGTTGTTATTTAATCCATTCAAGCCAATAGAACAATTCTTCTCAATCATATGTGTAAATAGATTTGCAATATACATTTCCTTACCAACAAATGTGGCAGATAAACTCTCATACATCTGTTGGTATAATTGTGAGCTTTGAAACCCATATAGACCAGAACTGGCAAATGGAGAGATAGGAGATTTCTCTACAATCTCTGTTACAAGTCCATCTTTTGAACGAACATAAGAATACTTTGGATTATTGGCAACAAACACATCAATGTAACCATCAGCCATCAAACTTTCAATCTCATTAAAATCTCTGCCAATTAAAAGTGTATCTGCATTGTGAACAAAAAATGGTTTGGTTTGATTCTTTAGTAGTGAAGCACCAATGTATGCTGTGTGTGCCTGACCATCAGTATCACCAATATATTGAATATTATTCTCTGTTAGACCTAGTGGTTTAATTGTATCAACTAACTTGGTCTTAAAATAAGAATCTCTTTTATTCGCCAGAAGAATAGTTTCATCAAAAGTACCAAGTTGCTTAATGATTTCATGGATAATTGTTTCATCACCCCAAGGCAACAGATACTTTGGTATGTCAAAGCCAACATCATGGAATCTGGTGTTTAACCCAGCCATGCATAATACTAACGAAGCCATTGTTCAAAGTCCTCACGAATCAAACTGTGCCATGTTCCGTTATATTGGCCTGGTGGAAATGGATGGTCAAGATTACAATATATCAAATTTTCTCCAACTAAATTATTTGCTTTCCAATTTTCACTCATCATATCTTCACACATCATTTGCACACCATCTTCATCATAAAATTCATCAATACGGTTAAAAGTGTCTGCATACTTGTCCATATTTTCTGAAGATGAAAACGCAAATTGGTCATTACCAAAATCTCTTTGAGGTGTCATACGACAATTAGGTATATGAAGTTTTGTATTATCTAAATCTGCAAAAGGTATTCTAGCATTAATGGCAAAATCAAAACGAGAACGAATTACCCAATCAAATTTTATATTATTGGATTCTTCATAGACCGTTTTTAATTCATTACATTTCATAATGCCATACAATTGGTTATAAGTTGACCTAGCTGGGTCTTTTACTTTCCAATTTGGTTGTGGTGGCGGAACTCTGGTGTATTTTGATAGGTCATTTGTCAATGACTTCTCAATCATAAATGCTTCAGGTTTATAGATTTCAATATCTGCAACTTCAGGTGATTCCCACACATGACAAAAAACGATAACATCATTACCGTCTAGTATGTTTCTTTTAACAAACTCATAACCTTGTTTTACGCTACGAGCTTGTCCTGATAAACAAAGAGCAATCTTCATTTGAGCCACTTATCATTTTCTAACGACCATTGAACCATACCTTTAATGCGGTCACGCAAAGAAATCTTTGGTTTCCATCCTAAAGATTCCATATAATCACCAGACAAAGCGTAGCGTAAATCGTGGCCAGGTCTGGATGAATGAAAGTCAACCATTTCATATTTTAACTCCTTGTTTTGTGCTTCTGCAATTAATTTAGCCAATTCTAAGTTATCTACTTCATCTGGTCCCACAATATTAAACTTAGGAATCTTCGCACCACCAAAATCTGGAATACGAGCATAATCTTCAGGCAGGTTTAGAATAAACATTAAACCATCTGCAACATCTTTAGCATGAACATAGTGGCGTGAGCCTGCCTTTGTTTTGCTTCTATCAGAGTGAATAGTAAGTGTTTCACCATCACGAGCATACCGAATGGCCTTAGGAATAAACTTCTCAGGATGTTGGCGTTCACCAAACACATTCATTGTATGTGTAACAATGATTGGCATATTGTATGTGTTCTCAAATGCAACACACATTTCTTCACCTGCCGCCTTAGATGCTGAATATGGATTCGTAGCATTGTAACGGTCTCTTTCTTTGTAATCTACGCCTTCTGGTGCGGGACCAAACACTTCATCTGTGCTGAAGTAAACAAACTTTTCTAAGTTCTTTAATGTGCGAGCATAGTTTAATAGATTAACTGTACCGATTACATTGTCTTGCACAAACTCCATTGGAAATTCAATTGAGCGGTCTACATGAGAACCAGCTGCAAGGTGCAATACTAATTGAACATCACCAATTAAACCTGAAGTCTGTGGATTAATTTCAGCACGCAAATCATGGAACACAATCTCAACCCGTTTCTTCTGCTCAGGTGAATACTTCTTCATAATATCTTCAAGGCGATTTAGATTGCCAGAGAAATCTAATCGGTCAAGTGATACGATTGTCCAATCTGTTGTATCAAGGATTGTTTCAATCAAGTGATGTGCAATGAAGCCTGCACCACCTGTAATTAATACTCTTTTAGTCATTATATTTTTCCTCTATAACTTTTTTCCATTCTGGTACTCTATCATATTGATGAACAATTGTAAAGTCTTTTCCTGTTGAAGTTGCAACTTTGCCGTCTTTCATAATTGGTGATGGTTCAAGCAAGAATGGTTTGAATTCGTTAATCTTACTTGGGTCGGCAGTTGTGCCTAATTGTGCAGCCCATCCATCTTCTGACTTCATGTATCTTGCCACAGATTTATATGGCTCTTGTGAAATCATAAAGTTAAATGTGGATTGATCCACAATTGGTATAGGTCGATTTACTGACATAACAAATATCATCGCACACAAATCTCTCATCGCTTCACCACGACCTGCCAAAACGCCTACATTGTAGATTGTATTGTCTTTGAATCTTTCATGGAAGAAGGGACCAAATGTTTCAATTAAGTTTTGGTTACCCCATGGTTCATCTTTGTATTTCATTGATTCGGAAGCAAACATCAGCTTAGCACCTGGTAATTCCATGCCAAGGTATTTTGTTGGGTCTTCCTGAAAGATTACATCTTTAACATCGGTAGTAATAACAAACCGATAAGCATCATGTGATTGTAGGTAATTGTAGATGTGAACAAAGCGCTCTACATGGACAGGCAACGATGATTGGTATTCATATCGTTGTGTAGTGTCGTTTGCTTTTCCAGGCAAAATGACCTGAAATCCGGCATCAGATAGCCGTTTGATGGTTTCATAATCAATGTTGAAGGCGACCATAACTTTCTCGCCTTTATAACCTGATTTGTTGATAGAGTTAACCCAATACTTCAGTTTACTCCAATCATAATTTGTGGTACATCCTATAATCAAATCTTTCATAATAATTCCATTCAGTTAATATATTACTTATATCGCTTGTAGTCCTTAAACTTGGTAATGTTTTGACCTGGCGTGTCTTTCTTATAAGTATTTGCCAATTCATTGGTACCTTCTGCACCTGCACCAGATTTAGGCAAAATGTCTGGACTAATTGCTTCACTTACACTCTTATGTAGTTTCACTCCAGTTACATCTTGTACCAACTTCCATGCTTCTTTATGTTTCTTACTTTTAATATGTGATTGTAACACATCTTTTTGCTTTTGTGAAGCCTTTTGGTGAAACTTAAATAGTTCCATCACACCAATATTGCCTGAATATGCGGCTTCATCCAACTGTTTTAATGTTTGCTTAATCCAAAATACTCTTTGAACTGACATATTACCCTCTAGTAAGATTCAAAATCTTTTGAATCTGTGTTTCTAGTGTTGCTTTACGGTTAGGCCATTTAATAATTGGTTGGTCTGCCGTCTGTAATAGTTTGGTAAGAAATGGAAGAATTAATTTTTCTACCTGTTGCAACCTTGCCTTATATTCTTCTACTGTTTCTTCTTTCTCTGCAATAACATCTGTATATTCTTCTTCATCCATTGCGGTGAAGCCAAAGTCATCATCACCATACTCTTTCATTATTAGATTAAGGTCGTATTTAATTTCTGGCATTTTATTTGTCCCAATTCTTGGCAGCATTAAAATTGGCGTGTGCGAATTCTAACCTGTCTATTAACTTCATAGCATTACCTTTAATTCGGTCAACTGCTACAAATCCTTCTGGTGCAGTAATTCTAAACCCATTGTCTGTGCGAATGAATGTTCCAACATCACGAATGGTTTCCAATTTACGAACAATCATTAGTTTAGCATCAACAAGTAAATTCTGTAAATCAAATATCTTTTTAAGTTCGGCAGCATTACTGCGATAGAACCGCATAAGTTCATTCTTTTTTGCAATTCTTTCTTTTTTGGTTTTTTCTAGTTTAGCTTCAAGAACAGATTGATTCAATTTAGTTTCAATTGTTTTAATCAATTCATTGGTGTGTGCTGTTGTATTCTTAATTGCTTGGCCTTCACGCACTTTACTATTATTGAATGTTTTAATCTGCATTAGAATTGTTTCATTGGCTGAAATGCGATTCAATGCCAATGGATTAATCTGTTGAAATAAAGAACCTGCCTGTGATAACACTCTTGTAATTTCTTTTGTTTCATCTTCAGTAAATGTGGCAGTACCAGAAGCATCAACGAATGAGGCATCACGAAACCAAACATCTTTGGTTGTAGATAACTTACCAATATCCACATTGAAAGAGGCCTTCATATCAGATATGGTTTTGCCTGTGTATGATGTGTGAAACACCACACCTAATTGTGCAGCCAACATTGACTGTGCTAGTTTTGAATCAGCAGGAATAGCATACACGATTGTGTTTGGTTGAAAGGTAATATATTTTTCACCATCAATGGTTTCTTTTTTCAAATCACCTTTTGAAAACATCATGTCGCCTTGCAATACACCTTTGATACCAAGTTTTGGTAGATAACGTAATGCAACTTTCAACTTATCATTCAGACCTTCGGCTGGGTGATTTTTATCAATGTCTTTATCTGTATAATTTAGTTTTGCATTTTTAGCAAACACACCCTTAGTACCAACAAAGAATTTACCATTCTCCGGATTAATGCCTGCAAACACAGCAGGTGCACCGTCCCATTTTGTTGTTACATTAACATGAGATTGTGATTGGCCAGCAAGCATATCACGGAGAGAACGGAGAAAATTAATTGCTTCTCGGCCACCTGCAACACCACGATTGAGCAATTCATCTTCAATATGCTCAAGGTGAACATTCTTGCCTTCTTTGCCTTCTGTTAAGTATTCTGTGAATTTCATTCTGATATCTTTATAAAAACTCCGTTTTTTGTTCCGCCTTCTTTCTTAGCTGCGTAATATAAAACAGAAATCCATTCTTCTAATTTTTTCTTTTTTGATATTTCTTGATACACTTTAACCCATCTTAAAGAAACTAATTTGGATGATAGCCTTCCTGCTGCACTTCTATCTTTCGTTTCTTTTGAAATTGCATATTGTAAAACTTTACTAAAACCTTTTCCTAAAGGAGATTGCACATTGCCAAAATTTACTTTAGCTCCGCCAACTGGATCATTTTCCATATCCTTAAAAAATTTAACCCAATAAGTTGTATTTTTTGTTGTCCATTCTCCAACCGGGTCCATATTTGGATCTTTTCCTGGACTGGCAGGCTTTTCTAAACCAATACTTCTTAAATATTCTGTTATTCTTTCCGCAGAAGCTTTACCAAATTTAGCAGCTGCACCTTTACCTGTAACATCAGTTTGCACAACACCCCTAGAATCACTATATCTAAAATTTCTGTGTTGAATTCCAATTTCTTTTCCTTCAACTTTGAATCCTGCGGCTGCTTCACCAGTATCAAACATTACTGAACCATCCGATATTTCCAAATTACACCTAAGAGAACCTTTAATATATTCAATATACGATAAATCTTTTGATTTTTTAGCATTAGTTTTTAAGTTTGAAATTTCAAGGTTTGCTACTTTCATTTTAACTGGAATATCTTTTAATGAAATTCCATATAAAATTCCATCTACAAAATATTTACGCATTAAATCATTTAATGATTGTAAATTTGTATCTTTATTTGAGCTTGTGCAACTTTTATTAATTTCATCTCTTATTTGTTTTTCTTTATTAGCTAGAACCATTACTATATCCATAGTATTCCAACTATCTTTGCTACTAATACCACAATATTTTGAGGATATTCCAACTAAAAAAGGCATTATACCATCATCTCTAGAATAAACAAAACCTTTTACATAAGGCCTTTTACCAGGTAATCCTGTTGCACCTTTCATTAAAAAGTTTTTCATAGCAAATGCTTGTCCACGAAAACTATTATACCATTTAATGTCTATTTTTGAATAAATTTTAGCTAATTGTTCAATACTTAATTCAATGTTTTTTTCAATGTAATATTGAAAAAACAAACGAGAACAATTTTCTTGTTTTGCTGTTTCAATTGCATTACTTGCCATTTAATACTCCATTATTTGTTTATTAGAGTATTTATCCTATCACAACTAACGGATAATGTCAATCTCTTTATCGCCAGACCATACTTCCATCTCGGTTCTGATACGGCCATCGTTCTTTAATGTTTCAAAACGATTGGATGCTTTCTTTTTCCACCACTCCACAATGTTTTTCATGTGAAACTTTTCATAGTTTTCGGGGTCAGGAACCAACTCTGTTTCTGTGCCATTAACCACTTCAATAAAGTTTTTGAAACCATAGTTGGAGATATAATATCTTTTTCTTTCTGTAAGACCTTTAGCCTTATCAATCACTTCATTGAATCGTGTGAGTTCAGGTTCACCTTTTAGTGCCATCTTAACCATACTAATAACTTTTATTGTTGCTTTGAGTTTCTTACTTGAATCGGATGGATCAACCAATTGTTCACCTGTTGCAGCCTCAACATAGTCTTTAAGTTTCTTGTAGGCATCCCCGTCAAGCATTGGCACAAAGTTACTATCAGTTAGACCTTTGAAACGGAGATATGGTTTCATACCATCATACTGTGATACTGTCTTTGAAGAACCATACAGACTGGTTGTTTCAAACAAGCAGAGATTCATACCATACTTTTTGTTCATAACTCCACGCAATTCATGAGAACAACACATAGCGGCAAGTAATTTACCACCAAGATAATTGAAACCAAATGGTTGAGCGGGAACAATAGTGAAACCCATTGCAGCCGAGTTATTAAAATTTCTTGCGGCTTCTTTGCTCTGTGTGAATACTTGACCAAGCATTTCATTACGAGGTTTCATGTTGATAACAGGAGAACCAAGGCGAATGAAACCAACAATCTTCTTTGTGTTCTTTTCAAATACAGCAAACTGAACTATGCGACCGGGAACACTACGAGAGATTAGGTGAGAAGAAATAACGGAGATATAATCTAACCAACGAGAAGAACCAATATCAACCAATTCAAACTCCATATCGTCTGGATGAATGGTAAAATCAGAGAACAAATCTTCTTCAGGCCCACATCCTGGTAAACAAACAGGCATCTCTGCAATTTGTCCCATTTTTTGACTACGCATATAATCATCAATGCGGTCAAAATGATGGTAATAATCTTCCATGTATTTGGCACAATATATGGCTTGTTCTTTATTTAATTTCATAGTGTAATTTTCTGATTGTATTTAATGAATTTCTTTAAAAATCTATTATACACTACCGGGTCTGTTTTTGCAAATAAAATCTGATACATTTCCTTAGAGTGGGAGTTGCCATGTAACCGCATCTCTATTACTGCCTCTTGTGCATAGGCATCTATCTCATCATCGTCACCGTAATACTCTAGTTGAACCTTCAATGTTTTATCCTCTACATTACTTCTGTATTGTTTACCAAAGTTATTGCCTCTTTGGCGAAATTGATAACGATGCCTTTTTTCATGCACCAATGTTTTGAATACTTCATCAATAAAAACCTTTACAGTTGGTTCTTCAAGCTTAAATGATACATCTTTTTCATTTTCATTAAAAGAAATAAACATTTCAATATCTTTACCATCATAAATTGTTGGGTCATAATAACCACCAACACAAAGAATACTATATGATGTATTGGTCTTATCAATATATTTTTTTACTCTGACTTTATGCTCAGCCAACATTCTTCTAGTCCAATAAATTACTTGATTGGGAGTTTTTTCACCACAGAATCGGTGAGAATAAGAATGTAACTTGTCGTAAAGTATTTTGTGTTTCATACCTTGAAACTGTCAAACTTATTGTTGAGCCTGCGTTCACGGTTACCAAATGTATTTAGCGGTTTATCTTCAATTTCTTGGCCAGAATCAATGATATCATTTTGTGCTGATTGCTCGGCATCATACAATCTCATTTTGGATCTATCAACACCAATCACAAATCGTTTATATACATTAGGGTCACCATAACGATTCTTCAACTGTTTAACCATCATTTGATTAAGTTGCTCAAGTTCTTCAGTTGAAATCAAAGCAAACATAAAGTCAGCAGTTGCAGGCAGACCAAACGATTCGGAAGTATCTTCAAGACCAACATCGGTACTTGTGAAGCCACTTCTTGTTGTTTGTGTTGCACTTACAACAGGAACATTAAACTCAACAGCCAGACCACGGAGTTCTTCTGCAATAGATTTGATGTAAGAATAGGTGTTCACACTACCACCCATTTTGATACGAGAAGAACAACAGATGTTTAGATAATCAATAAAGACAATATCTGGTGTGAAGTTTTTCTTTAACTTCAATTCATTTAACAAAGAACGGAAGTGGCCTGCATGAGCAGCTGCAGTTGGGTATTCTTTGATGATTAATTTACCATGTGTCTTTGATTTAAGAATCTCAAACTTTCTTTCATACTCGGACTTAGAAATGGTTTGCAATTCATTTAGGTCAATGTTCATTAGGTTTGCATCAATACGCTCTGCAATTTTTTCTTCGGCCATTTCCATTGTGATATACAACACATTATGGCCTTGACTGATAGAACTGGCAGCACAATGACACATGAACAATGATTTACCAACACCAGTACCAGCAAGTGCGATGTTTAGAGTTTTGATTGGGAAACCACCTTTGGTGATTTTGTTGAACAAATCAAGGTCAAAGCGAATACGAGATTCAACACGGTGATAGAAATCATATCGGTCATCATAATCATTTAGATAATCGTGACCAACTGAATTATCAAATGAAACACCAAGAGCATCACTCAGGAGTTTTGGTATTTCACCTTTGGCTTTTTTACCAGATTTATCATCAAGGATGCCAACAGATTCCATGATGGCATTATAGATTGCTTTATCTTGGCAGAACTTCTCTGTGTGTTCTACAAGCCATTGTTGTTCAGATGGGTCTTTGTCATCGTGAACTTCATTGAGAATGTCAATTGCTGTCTTAACTTCAGATTCAGAAAGATTTTTACTTTCTGTGAAATTAATTACAAGAGCTTCGTGTGTGGGTAGTGTTTTGTATTTGTTGGCAAAATCTTGAACTTCTTTGAATACATTTCTTTCATTGATATCGGAGAAATACTCTGGTCTAATAAATGGAATAACTTTACGAGCATACTCCTCATTGTATATCAAATTCTTGATTATCGTCTTTTCTAAGCGTTTCATATTGTTGTTTCGTTAAGATTTCAGTTAGTATATCACCCATCATTGTAGAGAAGTTTTCATCTTTTGTCAAGTCATCAATGTCGTGTTTACCTGGATTTACAACTGTATATCCAAACTGTAACACGCCCATTTCGCCTTGCGGTACTACTCTTACTTTACCATAATGGTAAACAACACCAGCATACTCACCTTCTAAGATTTGTAGGCCGGTGATTTCAGAATCGGTAAAGTCAATGAACTTAAAATCTTTACCTTCAAGCGGCATCTTCTTCTTCTTGTAAAAGAATTGGGTTACTTTCTCCCATAATGTTTCCATAAGCGATTCCATATTTTTGATTTACATACTCTTTGAACTTTTCATCTTTCAATAATGGCAACATGAAGTCATCCGTTTGAGTAGCTTCAAATCTTACTTTGTCACCTATTTCTCCACTTTTTTGGTCAACCTTTGCATACCAACCCGGAGATGGTTTAGAAAGAAACCCGCCTTCAATGGCAATATCCACAAGGCCAGAATACTTTTGGATACCACCATCAAAAGATACGCTGATAGGAATCTTAGACTTTTCTTTAACATAACGAGATTTCTCCACATTGATAATAAAATTGTAACCAGTAATTTCTGTTCCAGTTTTTTCTTGTTGACGACCAAGAATGTAAATATTATCAGCAGAGTAATAAGAACCTGTACCACCACCAACGATATCTTTAGGGAACATACCAATCTCTTTGTAAGTATGATTCACAACAATCAATGAAATATCTTTTAGATTTAAGTGTGGTGTGACCATGCGGAACAAACTCTTAACTTGTTTAGCACGGCTCATATCTGCAACTGATTTACCTTCAAGAGCATCTTCAACTTCTTTCTTTGATGCTAGATTACCAATAGAATCAAGGATAATAATTAGTTTATCACCACGATTCACTTCTTGAAGCTGTTGCATGATATCAAACTTCAATTGTTCAATGTCAGTCAATGGAGTATGCAACACTCTGTCCATGTCAATTTCAAATGTTTCAAAGTATTTGATAGGTGTACCAAACTCTGAATCATAGAATAAAAGAACGGCATCTTTGTATTTGTCCATATACGCTTTAGCCATTAATAAACTAAATGCCGTTTTAAAATGTTTAGATGGCCCAGCCCACATTGTTAGGCCTGGAATAATACCGCCATCTAATTTACCACTCAATGCCACATTAATCATTGGCACATCGGTTGGTACCATATCTTTGTCTGTAAAGAATTTAGATTTGGATAGAATTGCACTATCTTTAATCGTTGAATTCTTTTTAATCTTTTCAAGTAAACTCATATTAAAACTGACCTCCATCAAGTGTCGTAATTTTGGATTTGGGTATCACTTCATGCATTTCGCCATCTACATAAAAGGATTCTAATGTATTTGAGGCTGTGTTGTCAACCTTTTTCTTCTTCTTTGCCTTCTTTATAGGCACAATCTGTTCTTTGTCTTGGCCTCTAAACCTTTTGTATGTTTGATTTGCGGCAATCAATAATAATATTGCAAGTGGGTCAAATACAATAATGATAGTAAAGATAACTAGTCTTACAGCTTTATCTATGAAACTAGGATCATCTTTATTATAAAATATTTCGGCGATGTATTTGATTGGACCAATCTCTGCCGTCAACTTGTTTTCTTCTTTCATTAACGGCAACTTTTCTTTTGATAAACGATTCAATTCATTTTGTGTGGTTTGAATTTCTTTGTCAATCTTATTGGTTGCTGTTGCTGGGTCACCTGCTCGTTTCAAAAGATATTCTAATTTATCACGAGCAATCTTCTCTTGTGTTTCTATGGTCTTTAATTGAACTGTATTAGCACCAACAACCACATTTGATTCAATGTGAGCTCGTGATAGATAACCAAAAATACCCATGCTGGTAATCAACATCAAAAGAATAATTGCAATTGAGAAATAATATTTCATCAGGCGATTTGTTTCTGCCCAATTATTATATAGCCAAGATACTGTTACTAGCTTTGCAATCTCAAGGATAGAACCCATCAGTATGATTGGCCAGAAAGAACCAGGAAATATCTGTGCAAGGCCAATCACAGAATAGAAAGCTGCGATTGCTGATAGAGCAATTGCAGTCAGAAAAGGTAATAGGGCTTGTAACATTATGGGTTTAATTTTGAATGTGGTACATCAAATACAAAGGTTATTCTTGTGCAATCACCAATGTTCTCTGTACCATGTAGTAACTTGTTATTGAACCACAGTAGAGTACCTGGTTCGACTATCACTTCTTCCTGACCAACCATATATTTATACTTTCCCTGTATTGACAGATGGTACCTATCTTTTGAAATATAATATGAACCTTCATCTATATGACGACCAACTTGGCCACCAACTTCTAACGATAGAAAGCCACATCGTTTGAAGTTTTTAAAATGTCTTTTTAGAAAACCAATAATTTCGGTATGACGATGATATGCGGGAGTTGGAATACAAATCTCACTATCACCAACAAAGTCTTTTACATCTGTTACACCACCAATCACCAACTGTAATACACCAGCAGGCAAGTCAGCAAAGCCACGGTCAACCAATGATTGAACACCATCTAAACCTTTTTGATGTTCCCAATCTTCAGGATATTGTTTCAGTTGATTAAGTATCTTTGAAACATTGATGCCTGTTTTGATGACACGAATATTATCCAAAGAAGTCCTCCAATGAACTACTCTTTTCGGTTGTCCAATTCATACAATCTAAAATCACTTTGATTGGTTCAAGAAATGCCTTTTCAAATTGAGTATCATAGTCAATATATTCTTGTATGCCAAATTCTTTTGGTAGACGAACAGGATAAGAAATGACCATATCTTTGAATGGGTTTGGTTGTTTCAGATAAGTAAACTTCAACTTCTCACCATCTTGAATCAATGGGTATTGTTTTGTCAGACCCAATTCTTTTAGATAGTGATTGTATATAATGGCACCTTTCACATGAATTGGTGTGCCTTTCTTATACATGGTAACTCTATCAGAATATTCTTTTAAGCCATTCAGACCACGAGGAAAAGATATTTCTTCTGGTGGTAAAGTCTTAAACCTTATTCTAAAGTCCTCAATAAATTTATGCACATCATCTTCAGTACCAGTCATCATAATCTTAATAGATTCTTTCATCATTTCACGGATAGAAGATGGTGTAGATGACTTAATCATTTCAAGACCCATGACCTTCATCTGTGGTTCATTATACTGAATACCTTCGTTGTTATATACATTGAGAATGTACCGCTTCTTGGCAGTCCAGATACCTTTATCTGCCAACGATTCTCGTTTCATTTGCATCTTTTGAGCATACGCATTAACGTAAGTTGCAAGTTGATTGTATGATTCATCAATATACGGCTGTATTTTATCTTCACAGACCTTGTCCATGATGGTGATGATTTCTTCAGTTGATTTATTCTTACCTGCAACAATCTTCTCCACAAGTTCTCCAAGACGGAGATAAATCGAGTCAGTATCACTCGCAATAACATAATCTTCATTTGATGTTCCCAATAATTTGTTCATGTAGGCGTTAATCTTGTTTTCTATCCAGCGAATTGATAGTTGACCAGCCAAAGTAACTGCAAGAGCCATACGCAAATCATAAAAACGGAAGTATTGTGAACCCAATGCACCGTAAGCGGAGTTTAGCGAAACCTTTTTAGCAAGTTGTAGATTGTTAAACTTTGCTATGTTCTTTTCAATCTCATACTTTTTCTTCAGGTCAGGTTCATTTTCATATTCTTGTTTTGCCTTCAACATCAATTTCTTAAACTTCTTTCTATCTTCATACATATCTTCCAACATCTGAGGCAGAAAGCCTTTTTTATCTGTTCGGAAGAATTGACCATTTGGTGTGATAGTAACACCTTTCAGTTTTGATAGGTCGATTTCTTTATTCAGTAACTTCTCAACTGATACACCACGAGAAATGATATCACGCATCTCTGGAGTATAATCAGCCACTTCAATCAGATTCTCTGGTGAAATACAATACTGCATCATCAAATGTGGATACAAAGAGTTCAAATCAAATGATGCCACCCACTTGTGCATACCAACTTGTGGGTCTTTGACATAAGCACCTTCAAATGCCGATGTTTTACTTTGCACAACTTTTGGCGGAACAACAATGCCTTTCTCCAGTAGATACGCATATGTCATTGAATCCCACATACGAGTTTGTGCAAAGATATCTTCGTAGTTTGTTTTCGTATCATAAGCCAAAGTCATACCAAGTTCAATCAGCTTTAACTTTTCTTCCATACGCACAATGAGTTCAACGTCTTTGATATTATACTCAATAAACTTTTGATAGTTTAAACGATATAAAGCATGGAGATTATCATACTCATCAAACGATAGTTTGCTGTCGCCAAGTTCTACATTGGCGATGTTGTCTAGTTTATATGAATCTTGTGATTTACCTGCAGGAGCATACCATCTGTATAGTTCAATGTAATCAAGGAATGATACACCAACAAATTCGTATGCAATCAATTCACGGCCATTAATTACTGTCTTGCGTTCACTTAACATATTCCATGGTGATAACTTCTTTGTGTCATCTTCACCAAGAATCTTATTGAAACGATTTACGAGATAAGGTATATCAAAGAATTTAATATTCCAACCAGAAAGAACATCTGGTGTGTTTTCTTGCCAGTAGGCTAGAAACTTTTTACATAAATCGGTCTCATCCTGGCAACGAATGTATTTTTCTTCACCTTTGGTTTCATATTCACCACAACCAA
>Ga0214921_10003585_pt1 | contig 23603 bp, 21 predicted proteins | sample LL1505_MetaG_FD_177992 | JGI IMG/M metagenome (GOLD analysis project Ga0214921, IMG submission 177992) | Freshwater microbial communities from Lake Lanier, Atlanta, Georgia, United States - LL-1505 | ecosystem: Environmental > Aquatic > Freshwater > Lake | place: USA: Georgia | collected...
AAGTGCAACTCTTTGGGGGTGCGATCATCATTAACAATATTAAAGCAGCTCAGTTCCCCCACTGGAAAATATGCGGGGCAAAAATCACAGCGAGTACACTCATACGCCATATGCCTATGAGTAGCAATTCTCACGTGAATTGGGCTCCCGTGTATAGTATAAATCGTTTGAGACATATTAACTGATACCAAAATAATTATTTAACTAAAATAATTTCAGTTTTTTTTTAGGTTAATAAATATTGAATAACTAAAATAGAAAGGTCTCTTCCTAGAATATTTTCAATCTCTTTGAATATCGTGTTATGTATATTTGATCTTACATACTTTCTATCGCACATATTACATATTCTTACGTAAAAATCAGGTACTGTTAGCTCTGGTAATGTTTTGGACATTAATATATTAGTGGTATATTGAGGATATTGTTCTATGCATAAATCGCAATGATCCATGTGTAAATCAGGCCTTTCGTTTATACTTGGTAATAATATTACACTGGGTATTTTACTAAAATATATTTCCCAAAAAGCCCATTCTAATTTATATTCTTCAAATATGTTTATTTTTTCTGATTCTTCACTCATCTATATTCAGATTGACAAAGTCGCTAAATGTATAAAATTTTTAAAATATCAATTTTTTTTAACATTTATAAAGATTTTTATTGTTTTATACCGATTTATATAGAATTTATAATGATATACATTCGTATACATGATGGTGTTGATAAAGATAATAAGCATAAATTCAAAATATTGGATAAAAATGACAAGATAGTAACAGATAAAGTCGTATTAGAATATATAAAATCATTAGTTATACCCCCTGCATATCAAAATGTTAAAATATTCTATGAAAAGAATCCAAAAATATTATTTGAGGGATTTGATGATAAAGGAAGGAAACAACAAATATATTCGGCATCCCATAAGAAAAAAGCCATGACAAAGAAATTTTGTAGTCTACTTGATTTTGGTGATGTATTATCAAAGATTGAGGGTGACATAAATAAATATATTTCAAGTTCTAAATTAACAAAAAATAAAATCATTTCATTAATATTAAAAATTGTTATGTTATGCGGGTTTCGAATAGGAAATCTTAAATATCAAAAGTTATATAATTCGTTTGGTATATCGAATATTTTTACAAGCCATATAAATAAAAAAGGCGCTAGTATATTTATTCGATTTATAGGAAAAAAGGGAGTACTTAATGAATGCGAGGTTACTGATAAAATATTAATCAATGAAATAGAAAAGTTAATTAATGGGAAAAAATCCAACGAATATGTGTTTACATACAAAGATAAAAACGAAGAAACAGTAATAACAGCCAATGACATTAATAATTGGTTAAAAAGTTATCATAAAGATATTACTAGTAAAATGTTCAGAACATGGGATACTAATTTAATGTTTATTGAAATTATGCGAACCCATGAAGATCCGGTTAAATTAACAATCACAAATAGAAAAAAAAATGTAATAGAAGCCATGAAGAAAATATCTAATCAAATTAATAATACACCAACCGTATGTAAGAGTCAATATTTACACATAGATTTATGGACCATGTATATAGATGAACCAAAAACTTATAAAAAATATTTTAATACGGATGCAAGTACTAAAATATCATTTTTAGGTTATTTAAAGAATTATTGTAAATAACGGTATTATAAATAAATTTATTATAGATAAAGTTAGTAATAATATTACGACTCAGTATATTGCATATCTCCGGTAGTTGGCTTTTCGGTGGTTTCTACCTTGGAAGCCTTTCGCTTAGTTTGTCTATCTGAAACATATGAGTAATACTTAGTAGTAGCGTCTCGAATAAACTTAACAGTATTTGCCTCATCTACACCGCATACTGTATGATAATGTGAGATTACAGTTCCGATAATAGTGTCATTAACGGTCTTGATTCCACGAGTGTCAATCTCCTTTTCGAGCATTCTACCAACTCGCATTAATAGTTCGCATACAAGAGTCGAGCAAAAGTTCTTGAATAACTTACTGACACTTGTAAAGTTATATACATCTGTCGCACTACCATCAGCATCAGACTTTGAAGCGGCTAAATCCATACGTGTTTCTCGGCATGTTTCAGCGACATAATATCGAAATTGATATTGAGTTTCCTTATCAACTCCATCAAGAGTAAAAACATCCATATCCTTTTCCTTAGCCTTATCATGCTTAACAGTTGTCTCATCATCCGGTTCATCAGATTCGGATACTTTTTGAGGAGTATTTAAATATTCTTGAGCCTTTCTAAAAGTATCGAGATTAACAATAAGAGGATATAGGGGGAATCTATCATTGAATCCTTCTTTAGATGTATCAAGTGCATGCGAAAGTTGAATAATCTTTTTCTTATCGGAAACACAGCATACAGTTCCATTAAGTGCCAATTGCTTAACAACATATTCAACTAATGCCGAAAGGAATACTCGGGAATTTGTGCTAAACCTATTCTTAAGCTTAGTCACCTTATCAACGGCCTTCTTCCATTCATCGCTCTTGTCCTCTGATTCATATTGCGCCTTAGTCCTCACGTAATCGTCATAGAATGTAGAATCATACTTTAGATTGAATGCTTCAACATCAAAAGCAGATAAATCAGAATCTAAATAGCTTTCTTCGCATTTTCCATCAAATTCTTCCTTTGCTTGCACTCTCGCCGTATTATATGCCTTTCGAGTAGCTTCGGGCATATTGGATACCTTTAACTTAGAATAATCTTCTCTTTGCAAAGAATCATATTCCTTCGTTGCGACCTCAATATAATCACGAGTTCGTTGACTAAGTTGAGCGACAGGTGTACCTTTTACCTCTTCAGATACTTCCTTGCCTTCAACAACTCGAGTTACAGTATGGGGTCGAGCGTTCTTCAATTCAGTTAATGCCGCATAGGCTTCCTTATTTAGTACATAATTTGAAACGACGTTCTTTACCTTTGCTGGAGAGATATTAATGCCTGTAGTCTTAGCGAGAACCGGCCTACTATTTACCTTACGCACTGTAACCTTTGATGTTTGATCTACACAATTTGCGCTATCAGCCCCAGCACTACTACTGGTAGTAGTACCAGTAGTACTACTAGTACTCGAGCTAACTGTAGGCACAACTTCCTTCTTTTTCTTTGAAGATTTGGGCTTTTCGGCATCTGTTTTAGGTGTTCTCCTGAGCTTCTTAGTTTTTACAACAGTATCCGATAGCAATACGGCATTATCGGCTGGAACAAGTGAAACCACTGAAGATTTCGTCAAACTCTTCTTGGGCTTTGATGCAGTTTGCTTTTCGACCTTAGTTGAAACAGACTTAGTTGAATCCTTCACCATTGTTAAAATTTCTTTCGTTTTAATATATCATATTAATCACACATCTTTAGATAGAAATTATCGCCCAATTTCATAAATAACCGGTTATTTCTAATTAAAGAATAAATATAAAATCCTTTCTGAAATTTAAATTATTAAGTCAATATATAATAATTTATAAAATTAAATAATTAATTGATATAAATAATGAACGTAATTAACCAACCAACGTTTATAATTTCTGTTGTTAACTCAGTTAGACATAAAATAAAAAGAGAGATAACTGACCACGAAGAAAACTTAATAATTAAATGCATTAAATCCGTTCCGCAAAAATTCTTTACCCAATATACACAATCCGAAATAATAGATACTATAACAAAAACTGTTATAAGCGAATTGCAATTAAATCAATCTCGAAGTAATGTGGATATTCATGAGATGTTAAAAATGAACTTGACTGATGAAACAAATTATGATGATGACGGCATCAAGCGTGATATATCTAATAATGCGTCAATCAATATAGAATCAATATTTGGACTAACAAACGTGGCCGATGTTGTAGAAAAGGTTAAAAACCCTAATAAAAGTGTTAATACATCATATTTATTATTAGATACAAGGCATAGAGTAATAGAAAACGATGGCACTGATTATTTTAAATGGAATCATATAAATAGTGTTACTATGGCACAGGGTACAATCAATTCTACTGATAGCATTCGTAATATTTTATCAATAAAGATGATGCAATTCAGATTACCTTTAGTTGAAGGGGTTGATAATATTTATAAAAGAATAACTGTTCTTATACATGAATTATCATCACAATCAATTATTGCACATGAAGATCGTAGATTTCATTTTATGTGTATGTTAAATAAAGATAATCCATCCCCGGGTTGGACTGAATTATCGGCCGATGATCATTCTAAGGGTGAATTTAAATTTAACAAATTAATTACTAACTTAGATACAATAACAATAAGTTTTGGGTCGCCAATTAGCTTAATTAAATTTGATACAGATAGACTTAATGGGAAAATAACATACGGAAACCCAACTATTATAGAATTCCCCACTAGTCATAACTTAAATACTAATGATATAGTGTATATATCAGATTTTACCACAATTAACAGAAATGGGGATTTTGAATTAATTAATTCAATTAATAAAACAAAGGGATTAGTTGCGACTGTAATATTAAATAATAGAATTTCTGTACCGATAGACACTAGTTTATTAGTAACACCATTAACGGGGACTTTAAATTCGCCTAATGTGGTATTAGTTGGAAATATAACATTAACAGCTAAATCATCTATTGTTTCGGGTGTTGGCACTATGTTTATGGTCGATTTACAAGTCGGTGATTACATAAGACCTTTAAATACCAATGAAATATTTCAGGTAAAGGAGATATTAAATAATTCAAGCCTTGTTATAACAACATTTCCAAATATCAGTGGGGCTTTTCAATATTTATTGACATCGAAAAAAATAATAGGAGTTGGTACACTATTTAAAACAGAGTTAAAACCGGGGGATCGCATTTTAATTAATGATGGAAATATGTCTGAATATATAGTTTATTCTATTGAAAGTGATACTGAATTAACTATAACTAAGCCATATAAGGGGCCCGACGGTATAGGCTTTATTTTTAGTAAGGATAATTCTGTAGATAATTTATATGAGGTATATTTCGGGTCTAAAAGAATTTTTATTATGCTTGAAATAACATATTTACCGCAATTATAATATGAAATTTTAAATATATTAAATATATAAAAATGGAAGAAACAAAAAGCAACCTTCAGCAAAAGATTCAAGACCTTGAACAGCATTTCAAGGAATTGGAAACAAGTCTTAATGAATCGAAGAAAAAGGTAGTTTCTAATGAAAGTGCTTTATTGACTTGTTTACAGCAGTTAATGCCTTTGCAAAATATGTATTTAACTAATATTGTACAAAATTTACAAAAGCAAGTCCAAGATAAGACTTTAGAAATTGAGGTTCTAAACAAGAAATTATGTGAAAAGAATAAATCAAAAGATGAATAAAAGTAAATAATTATATTACTATTCTTTTTTTGATGTAATATTATAGAAACAAGCTTAATGCCATCGAAATCGAATAAAAAACAACAAAAAAGAACTAGTTCTAAAAAGAAAGAAAACAAGAAAGAAAACAAGAAAGAAAACAAGAAAGAACCCAATAAAGAAAAGACTGAACAGCCCCAAGATAGTAAAAAAGATAGAAAAGCTAATAAACAAGCTACTAAAAAGGAAGCCAAGAAAGAAAAAGATAATAAAAATGGAAATAAAAATTTGATTTGTTTGGATAATATTAAAGCATGTTTAATGCATCAAAATGTAGAAAAAGCCTATAAAAATAATATACAGCATGTTAATAAAGAAAAACATGACAAAGTTTTAGAAGAATCCAGTTCATTTATTTTAAACAGCTGCGACGCACCTTCTGGAAAATATTCTGTTTATTTTACAGCGGGTGAATACGAGTCTAATGTATTAATATTACAATCAGCAATTAATGCATATAAAAAAATAAGAAAAATCAAACCGCATGTTGTAATTAGTTCATCCGAACATGAATCTATTGTAATATTTACAAAATCATTATTAGATAGTGACCAAATTGAATTAACTATAATAAAGCCAAATGCTTACGGATGTGTCTTATCAGATACTGTCCTAAAGTCATTAAAACCTAATACATGTATAGTAAGTATAACATATATTAATCATGAATTAGGATCAGTGAATAATATAGAAAAAATTAGCGAAATATTACATGAAAAACATATACCATTGCATAGTAATTGTTCGTATATATTCGGAAAACATAAATTGGATTTGAAAAAAACTAATATTGATGCGGTTACAGTATCTTTTGATAAAATAGGCGGGCCTATTGGCATAGGTGCTTTAATAATATGCAATGATTTGATGAATGGATATAAATTGGGCGAACATTCGACTTTGTTGGAGAAAACAGGGCCTTATAGTATTCCCGGCATAGTATCATCAATTGAATCACTCAAAATTAGTATGACTAACAGAAAATCAAAAAACGCGGAACTCTTAAAACTCCGCAATAATATAATTGACGAACTTAGTAAAAGTAGCCAATTATTAACATTTGCTAATTTTATGAAATCTGATGAACCACCCCTCGATGAAACTAAAAAATCCAAAAATAAATTTGTAATATTAGGACCACCAATTGATAATGAATCATATTATACACCTAGCATTTTATCGTTTATAATCATAACACAAAAAAACAAATCATGTGATATTATAAAACAAGAATTAAGTAAAAAAAATATAATAATAGGAGTTCCGGACCATCATAATATTATGTATAATGATATAGGAATACCCGTAGAAACTCAAAAATATATAATAAGAATATCGTTATTCGACCATATAAAGAAATCTGATATAGACGTGTTTTTAAAGGAATTAAAAACTTTGATTTAATTATTGTATGTTAGTACGTTCATCAATTATTTCGGTTAATATTTTCAATTCTATTGTGTTTTTATCCATTAATATGGAAAACATTAATGGTTTGTTTTCATGGGCGTATATTATAATATTTTCAGATAATAACGCCGAACTTATCGGCTTAACATAATCGATTTTGAAACTAACCCTAAATGTTTCGTCTTCTAGTAGTTTAGACGTAAAATTAATATTTTTATTATTTCTAACTATATGGTATGATTTTATTTTTTTATCATGTTTCATATATTCAAAAATAAGCGGCTCTTTTGGGCCATCTTGCCTTATGGTTATCTGGTCCGAAAATGCCCGTATATCAGATATCATTTTTTTAAAATATCGACCAGGTAATTCGAATTTTATTGTATAATCTTTATCTAAAAACATTCCCTCATTCGTTATCTTGTCATATTCGCCTATTAATTCTATTCTATGTGATTCATCAATTTCAATGTCGTTTTTTAATATTATTCTGATATCTTTTTGTGTATAACCAGTTTTAGATAATAATACTATGCTAGTATATGTTTTATCGATGGTAGCCATAATCAATTCTGGGTTTTTACATGTCATGCCGATGTCGAGTTCTTCAGGGCAGTAATAGTGATTTACTTTATCCGCATTAATCTTTATACGCATTTTGCTTTTTTTATGATGATCTTCACTCCATAAAATAACTTCCTTGGGTCTAAAAATAAGCTGTATTTTATCAACCGCCATTAATTTAAAATATTGCCATATTTTTTTAAAGATTAGAGGCTTGTCATATAAAAATTCTATATAATTAGCATCATCTTTTGGTTTTTCAACTATACCGTTTCGGGGTCTTGGTTCTCTTATTGGAGTTTTACGCGGTCGACCCGGTTTTTTCTTATTGCTGTTTTTTTTTGATTCCTCTGCGGTTTTATCATTTGCCGCATTTGTATCTGGCGATTGGTCTGAATCATAATCTGTTCCATACGCCGGATCTAACATTAATTATAAAAAATATTTGTAAAATATTACTATATTAATTATTTTCTTTATATTTAATAAGGTTTTTAAAAAAAAATAGTTATATTTATTTAATTATCTAAAGGCCAAGGGCAGCGCGTTCGAGTTTATCAAATCCATCGCGACGTCCGCTAAATCCAGATCGTTGACTATTGGCATAGAATGAATCTGGTCTACTAACATCAGGCGCTGCATAATTTCCGTCGTATTGAGCATCATACAATTCCTTGCTTATTTCATAGAACGTAGGAGGTTCGACAGAGCCCAGGAAACCACTTCTAGCTTGTGATGGATACATCTGTAGGCCACTATAAGCACCGCTTTCAAGTGCAGAATTTGCTCCGGTATTTACTGATAAATAACTGGGACCTAGGTACATCCCTTCCTTATGAAGGGCTTTATGGTCCTTTTCTAATTTAGCTAATTGAGTTCGCTGAACCATGAAAACTTGATAGAATAATCCTAACATCAGAAGGATAATAAGGGCATATGTATACTGAAAACTTTTATTAATCGAATCGTTATCCATTCGTAAATATTATTATGTTATATTATAAATATAGAAATATACTTTTAGAAAAAATAATTAAAAAATAATTAAAAATATAATAGTAAATAATAAATAACTAATAATTATTTTTTAAATTAAAAATGTTTTATTAAATATGCTCACGAAATCCTATTGATTTCGCCCTTAAAGGCACCATATCAGTTGATAAATCTTCGTATTCTATAGTCATCATACGACCCTCAAATTTATCAGAAAACCCTTTGCCTTTATTTGCCGATGAATCTTTAAATAATTGATATCGCTCGTCGTATGTTATATTTTTTGGAGTTGCGTTAAATAATTTGTTAGTGTCATGGGTCTTACAAATCCATATTATCGCACCTTTATCCTTGCCTTTTGTTCCTTGTGAAAACCCAACTACTTCAAATTCATCCGTATACGTCATTTTCCGTTTAAGTACATATTTGCTTCTGATAGATGTATTATTCTTAGTCGGGTGTGTTAAATACAAACTGTCGAAGTTACGCAATATGATACCTTCATATTTTTTTTTCAAGAATTGTTTGTATAATTTTTCTTGCATTTCGAAGGTATCAGCTTTTATTGTTTCAACCCTTTCGATTTGTTGGGGGTTATCTAACTCATCAAATAAATCTTCTAAATACCCCAAACGTTCTATAAATTTTAATTTTGGGGTAAGTGGGTAGAATATATCAAATACATGAAATTTGATGCCTTTATATTCGGGTATTGAATCTCTGTCAGGATTTCTCACGGCTCCCGAAATGATTTGTAAATTTAACCCATGTTTATATAATTCTCCATCTATGTATATACTTTGATTAGACTTAAAATCCCACATATTAATTAGTCCAGGCAATAATTCTTCCTTTATTTTATTAAATCCTATATAATCTTTTTTTTGCCGACTGTATAATATAACATTAGATATATCAGGATTGTGATTTGGATTTTTATTAAGAAATGCTATACATCTCGCCCCGTCAAGTTTAGGTTGTACGAATAAAGGAAATGATAGATTGTCCTTTTCATCATCAAATTTACACACCAACATTGGAAAATACATTACCCCTGTACTTTTTGTTTTAGTTTTACTATTAAATTCTTTAAATATTCTCGCTCCATTTTCTATTCTCTTAAGATATTGAGACCTTGCTATTACTAAACCTTGTTCAAATGAATTACGTTCATTACTTTTACCTTCATTCTTAATTTGAGGATAAGTTGGTGGATGTCTTGATATTTTCCCGTCTATTACACCCGTTTCTACCCATAACTGTGATCTAGTGCCGCTGGGAATATTATCTCCATTTAAATACACGGCCTTCACAGGTACCGTATCGTCTTGCATTAAATCCCAATCTATATCATGCTTTTTTTCACCCCCTTTAATTAATCTAACACTTATAGTCCATATCCGAGTTTTATTATTATTATCCGTATGGTATAAACTTGGAAATATATAAGAACCCGTTGTATCATCTATACTACCAGGAAATTTAGTAAAATCTGAAAATTGCCTTTTGTCTGAAGACATCTTTATTTATATATTATCGAAATTCAAATTTAGATAATTTTATATTAAAAAAAAATAATTACACGAAAAACGTGGTTTGTTTAGCGACCTTCTTCTTCATCCGAATCGTGTTCGTCTAAATTAATTTTATTTTGCATGTTATTATAAAACTTTTTGGTTAATTCAGTGTCTTCTTCCATCATAGATGATTCGTCATCCTTATTTTCTAGATTATCGTGCTTTTCGGATTTTTCAGTTGTCTCCTCGGTTATTGTAGCCATTTTGGACAGAGTAGATTCTAACTCAGACCGAGTTGGTTGCTTTTTTGATGCGACTTTTCCCATTGATTTGGTCTGGATTGGTAATTTTTCGGATTGCGGGATATCTCTTGAATCTGATACATTTTTATTTTGCATACCATGCTGCATACCATGCTGCATACCATGCTGCATACCATGCTGCATAGAATGCTGCATAGGATGCTGCATAGGATGCTGCATAGGATACATTGGTAGATTAGGATTGTGGCGTTGCATGGGATGCTGCATGGGATGCTGCATGGGATGCTGCATGGGATGATTTAATGGAGGTGTTTGCTTAGAACTTGGATAACAAACTGGTTGTATTAAACTACTAGGTATAGGTGGTGCCGTAGTCTCTGAATTTTCCTTTAATACATACCATACAATAACTATAATCAAAACAATTACAATAACTGCTAATGTTATTACTAACCACGACCAAGATGAACTTGTTTTTGTGTCTGATGATGATTTAGTTTCTTCATCGGTTGGTTCATGTTTTAAACCTAATACATCGAATGTATTTTCCTTTTTTAATATAGTTTCAACATCCGGGTCAGTATTTTTAGGTGGTTGGATTTCCTTTGTACTTTTCCGATAATTAAATTTGGTACTGGAAAGATTAGGCAATACTTGAATATTATCAGTCATTTGGGTTACTATGAATTATATAAATTATGGGTTGTTAATTATAAAGAATCTTAAAATAAATGTTCATAATATATTCTTAATTAATTGAATTTATTTTTTGATTTATTTAATAAAGTAAGTATATTTTTATATATAAGTTAATAAATAAGAATGTTAAAGAATATTAATGCAAAAATAACGCAATTAGACAAGTTATATACAAAAATACATAAACATGCTGATTCTATATGTCGATTACAAACATACGACACGGACCTTGAAATAGACACTGAAAAAATATTAACATGCATTTTTGATAATGAAAAAAAATTAGAAAAATTAGCTAAAATGAATGATACAAATGATGAAGACAACTTGGATAAAGTGTTCGAAGAATGGCATTTAATAGAAATGACTGTATATAATATAGACTGTATAATAGACATAATAAATACTCTAATAAATGATATTGATAGTTATGTAGCTCAGGAAATTCAAAATATACATAAATTATATAATAGCATAAACAAGCAATTAAAAATATACAAAGACAAAACAGAAGCGATTAATATAAAATTCACTGGTTTACTGGAATCATATATCAGCCAGGATATAGATTTTTCAAATCCCCCGATAAAAAAAATAGATAATTACACAGAATTAGTCAAAAAATATCCGTTTTCAGTTGATATATATGCATCAATAGTACAAGTCATATTACAGGGTTGTATCAAAATAGATGGTAATTTTTGCGACGAAATTACTAAACGCATTGAATCAGTTAAGGATTATATTATTTTGGACGGACTTCCATCCAAGTTAAATACAAAAAGCCTACATACGTATAACCCGCACATTAAAACGTTTGGTTTAACTCCAGCCGATGCTTCAAAACCATTAGAAATACTGACGAATGATTTATTTTCTAAGTCTGTAAAATCAAGTTCCGGATTAACTAAAATAGCCGATGCTCAGGATGTTTGTATATTAATACTTAATAGAGTAATTGATAAACCGATTGAATTTAAACTATGGAATTTAATTGATTGGGATAAATCTAAAAATTTTACACAACCTGAATTAGCGGGGGTAAATCAAATGACAATAGAAAAATATAATACAATTCAATATATACCAATAGAAAAACGATTAAAATGGGACTTCAGTGTGGAACATTATGGAAAACTATCTAGTGAATATATGATAGTTTTTGAAAGATTAGCTTTAAATTCTTATAGATTACTTAACTTATATAATCCTTTAAAAAATAATAACGATTTTTCAGGTAAAAAAAAATCAGGAGGCGGGGTATTAGAGACAAAAATACACCGAAATCGCATATCGGAATTAATAGAATTCGTAAAGAATTCCAGTTCAATCCAACAAAATACAAGAATAAGTGAATACCATAATATACAAGAAAATATTTTATTAAAAAACGCCTTTCTTGATCATGGGTTTGATACAAGTAAAATTAATATAAATTCGCAAATAATAGAATCTAATCTTCTTAGACATGAATTATTTATAGGTATAACTAAAGCATTTGATGAACTTTTGAAAAAAGAGTTTAAAGATGGCAAAGCAATTAAAACAAACAAAGACTTAGCCATACTAATACATCATAAAAAAATATTAGATGTGTTTAATAGTATCATAATAGAGCAATATGATAAATATAATCAAAATAATGATAGCAGTTTTCCATTTTCCGAGATATTCAAATCATTTCTTTCATATTTAAGTATTTTGAGTCGAAATATATCACGGGATATTCACAGTACGTTTGTTGCTACAAAAATAAATTCATCTGTATTCGAGGAAGATGAATTAAGTAAACGGATATTTATAAAAAAAATGTTTGAAGAAATTATAAAAAAAGTTTTAGAAAAATCAATAAACGATAAACGAAATGTGTATCAATCATTATTATTTAAAAATAAATTGTTAGAGCTATCTATTTATTAGAAATAATTAAATTTAAAAGTTGGAATGATTTATTTTTTGAATAATTATATTACGTTAAAGATATAACAAACTATAATAACATATATGAGTGACATAAGTCCTTTGATGGAACAAACTAATCCCGACGTAAAACAAAATTCTAATATAGTTATTAGTAAAGATAATAATGAAACTGACTCAAAAAAAAATAACACGACTGTATATACTTATATATTATCATTTATCATCGTAGGTTTAATATTATACCTTTTATATTATTCGTTTTGTTGTTTCTATAATAATCAGGAAAATAATGAATCATTCATTACTAAACCGATTAAGACAGGAATAGATTCTGACAAATCATTTGATATCGAATCTGAAATTAGTAAATTACGCAGAGCGCAAGAGAATTATCTAAAATCAATTAATGATAACAACTAATATCATTTAAAATTTATTATGAAACAAATTGTTTTTTAACCGAATTAACATCGGCGATTATTAATTCAAGAGCTTCATGCAATAATTTAACTGATGCATTATGTCTAATTTTAACCGTGGATTCTTCAGTTAGTGGGTGATTCACGGCAGAACACACAAATTGAACATCATTATATACTATATAACAATATTTACTAATAATATTGGCTATAGTCCAGTATTCGCCTTTTAAGTGAAAATATTTGACATCACCTTTTGTTTCTAATGTAATTAATTTTGATAGATATATTTTATCAGTCTCTTTAATTTTTTTAACGTCTGATAAAATACCTGTTATGGTATTAATAATTAATTCGCAGCATAATGGCATTATATCTTTAGCATTTCTATTTCTATGAGTTGTAAATCCTATACGAAAATGTGATGGACTTGAATTAAGAGAACTTTCACCTTTTTTTGAAAATTTATTTTCAACAACAGGCTCAACGTCTAATATTTCATATGATATATTAGCAAGTGGTGAAAATTTACCTGAGTTCTCTTTACCGATTCCTTTCACAAGTTTAATATTATTAATATCTAATTTAGTAGCGGGTCTTAGTTTAATTAATGAAATTGTCGTAGTTACATAATCACCTATTTCTAATTTTTTTGTTTTATTATGTATTATTAAATCTCTCGTATAAACATCTATTATATCATCAGTTGTATTTTCAATGCTTAGTGATAATATTATATTAGCGACATCATCATCGGAAATGTCTTGTGTAAACGGAACCATTTCTATATTTTTTTTCAAGAAGTCAGTCAATATAAACCTATCGTCAGTTTTTATATTTTCTTCATCGACATCCATACTGTATGATGGTATCTCATCTATAAGATATCTGCGGATACAATTAGCAAGGGCCGATGACGCATCAGTTAATTCGAACGAAACAGACTGCTTTGGGTTTTTAGGCATTATGGTTTTATAATCTGGAGTCATCATTTTAACATATCTTAGGCATTCTTGAAAGTTTTTATTATCTGATTCAAATTTAGTTTCGTAAAACTTAATATTTTTGACTTTTACCATTATTCGGCGAATTAGTCTGTAATTATATATTTATATTTATATTTTCAAATTTAAAAACAAATGATGTATTAATTTTTGCGAGGCTTAATTTTAATATAAACATTTGATTATATGTATAATGGGGTGGTGCGAGATGATACCAAGGACGTGTAGCTTACCGGTAGAGCGTTGGTCTTATGAGCCAAAGGTAGCGGGTTCGATTCCCGCCATGTCCAATTTTTTTTGTATTTTTAATATTTTTTATTGGGGTAATTATTGAATGAATAATATATACCACTGAAATATAACATTTAATGTTTAATATATTGCTATTTTGGCTTACTATAAGCAATTTATTATTAAGTCATGGGTTCGACATAATCACCAATAATCAAGTAAGAAACGCGATTAAATATTGGAAATATTACAAAAAAATTAATATTGAATCTGCTAATATTATTGATATAGATATGCAAGGTATTAATTATGCATATACGACAACAAGTTATAAACTAGAAAATAAACAAATAGTCGCGGTTTCAACTATCTTTATAGATTCGAAAATGTTTAATAAAGCCCCCTTGGCGTTATATAATGTATTACTACATGAAATAGGACATTATATAGGGAAATCCCATAGCAATGATGTTAAATCCATAATGAATTATTCGATAAAGGTAGATGCTGATAGTAAATTAGTTATAGAAGACAGACCAAGATTTTTAGGAAGTGTTGATATATGCGATTAGTATAGTGGTTAAAGATGGTGTTAAAGATGGGATTATGTCGTTATAGGAGTTAATGACATATTATTTATCATAATGAGTAATTTATTATATTCTTGTTTATTTGAATATAACATATAACCTAATACAACCAATAGTATAATCAGAAATAATATTATTTTTTGCAATGTATCATTATCAAATAATTGCCTTTTTTCTTTCATTGTATCATAAAATTAAAGATCTTATTTCTATATATTTCTTATACTATAATAAAGAATTAAAATCATTATAAAAAGATATAATATGGCAACTAAATCTAATTTATTATTAAATGCAAAATTGGCATATTTACTATCATCATGTCATAAATTTACGGATTCATTTATGACCATGATGACTAAACAATTCGAAGAGGGTCATACTTTAGCAACTAGACATTATTTTAATCTAGTAATAAAATTAAAAGAACCCACTAATGGAAAGTATAATAATAAGTTTGCGATTGACCAAGTGGAATATGAATTTGCAGGAACTAATGATATAGTAATAGGAACCGCTTTACAAGCATTTAATACTCAAAAACTTTCATGGGAAATTTCTGAATTGTGTTCTAATCTGAATAATCAAGGAATAAGTTTAACGTATAATCAATTAATATCGTTATTAACAATAGCCGCCGTGGTTAAATATTATAAGTACCATAAGTATAAATATAGTTTTTTCCCAATAACACTTGATTATGGACGTGGTAAGATGCTACATCAAACCGCTCTTATAATAGATTATAAAGGTAGATTTATATACTATGAACCATATGGTAAATATATGAAATATGATAAATCATATGCTGAATGCGTTTGTGATTTATTTGGAGCATTTGCAACTTTGCAGTTATTTGAAACTAATGAATTCGAATCTCTGACATATCACAAATTCCTTAATTTAAGCGATGGAATCCAAAATATAATAAGAACAAAAAATAATGCATTATCTAAATATTTTGAAGAATCTTATAAAAATATAACTGAAGAAATAGGTAAATTAATGCCGCAATATAATGTTAATAATAAAAAAACGATTGATGCAACCGATTTAACAATAAAAGTCATTGATTTATTGTCATTTATGAATTATATTTCTGATAACGCTGCTAATTTATCATCTGATGACTTTACTAAGTTCATGGAGCTGATGAATAAAAGTATAGAATTATACCATAATTACAATTCAAAAACATGTGTGACAATTACACTAATAGAAATGAATGAATTTTTCAAAGCATCTATTCAAAATGATACTGGTATCTCAGAAACTATAAAAAACTTATATGGAGAATTTGACATAGAAAAACCCAATTCCGTTTTAATGGGCAAATTAAATGCGTTATTAACTGTATTTCATAACCACGCGGAAATATCTGAAATAATTAATGAAAATTATAATACAGATACTATGTGTAACCGATTTTTTAAATAATCAAATGAAATAATATTAAAGATATAATGTTATCTATAATATTATCTATAATACTATCTATAATACTATCTATAATACTATCCTAAAAAATGCATTTAAAATTAATAGTATCTAATAAACCAAGTCATTTAAACAAAAAGCTCATAAAGTTTTTTGAAATAAATTTATTAAGTCTTAATAAGGCATCTATAACTTTTGATTTTGAAGTGGCTCATCCTAAAGATATCGAAAAATATACAAACAAAGGCATTACTAATTATCCAGTATTAATAAGCAATAATTCCAATATCGTAGGCGTTGAAAAAATAATAGATTTTCTCAAAAGCGCCGTAACTAAGCATAATGTTAAAGTTACATCAAAGTCTGATAAAGAACGATTAGATGATTTTTGGAAGCAAACTCTCGGTAAAATAGAAAAAGATGACGGAGGAAATATTAAACCCGAGAAGGACGATTCTGAAGATAATGAAAATTTACAACATAAAATTCAGGCGGCGTTTGAACAAAGGAATGCATCGACCGCAAAACCAGGAAAATTTAAGTCTTCACAAGCAATGGCACAGGGTATGGTTCAACAATCGCATGTTAGCAACAATGAATCAAAAAAATCAAATGACGACCAGAACACAGTAAATATAATAGCAAACATGAAAAAAAATGGAACGGCAACTATGGATGACGATTTAATGTCTAGATTTTTTGAAAATCAAGAAGAATCAGTTTAAATTATTTTATTTTTGTTTATATATACGATAGATAATACCCGTAATTCAGTTAAAAATATATCAGTGCGGAATATGTTTGATGTTATATTAAATTATTTCTCATTTAATACCTCATATAAAAGCATAGAATTTAAAGAAGATAATGAACCCATAATTAGATATAGTTTTTTTAGAATATTTAAATGAACTTATTGAGTATTAATATAATATATAATATATTTTTTAGGCGTATGATGAGTGACTGTGAAAAATTAATATCAAAAAAATATAAATTAAGTAAAGAAATCATGGCGGTCTGCTTAAAATCAAATAAATCGAAGCCGCTATCTTGGTTTAAATCAGGTAAAAAAATAAAAGTAAATAATCGCATGCAGGCTGATTATGAATATAGACTTACCTATGACGCTGGAACTAATATTACTAAAGGTAAAAATATTAATGGCGATGAAATTGAATATGAGTTTAATCCAAAATATAACCCGGGTCAGATGATGTTAATGGGCGTGTTTGAGGGAAAGTACTGTAATGATCAAATATTTGAGTTTCCAAAAGAATGGTTTAATTTAGATAAATTAAGTCCTGAATCAGCAGACCCAAGTGTTAATTATTTCGGCGTTAAGTCTAGGCAAAGCCTTCAAGAATGGCGTCGTAAAAAATGGATACCATGTTGTCCCGAAGACCATGATAAACGAGGGTGGTTTGAATGGTATTGCAGGTATTGGCTCGGAAGGCGCGAGCCTAATGTAGACCCAATACAAATAAAAAGATGGAAAGCATTCACTAGGCATTACGGGCAATATATAAAAAATACTAAAGGACATAAGGGCAAACACCCTAAAAGACGACAAGCATTATTACAATGGTCGTATCCATGCGATGATTAAACATCTTTGCCGACATTCCATATATAATCACCTTCTTCCCCATATTTTAAGAAGAATACAAACAATTTAGCATCATATGTTGCTACTGTTGGATAATCGGGTTGTATCTTGGCTCGTTCTGTAAAACTTTCTTCGGAAATATATAATGTAGTCCGCGATTCATCTAATTGGTCGGGCCATATTTTTTTGCCGACTTGTACAGCACAGAAATGCGTTTTCGGAAATACCTTATATAATACATTAAGAATAGTCGCTGATCCGGCTACTAACCATATGCGCTTTGGATTTAAACGAGTCATACGAGCTGATTTTAAAGCTGATTTAATAGACTTATATAACATATCAACATATAATGGTTCATTTCCACCAAATGCTAAAAGATAACTATTCGGATTATCATTGGAATAATCTTCTGCATTTTTTTGTAATGTTTTTAAATCGGCCGGAATTTCATGCAATTCAACATTATCAAATGATAATGCATAATTAGTCAATGCTGTTCTTTTTGCATTTCCCGTCGGTTTTGGTAGAAATAAAACTGCTGTTTTTTTCATTATTTTACAAGAATAAGCTAATGCTATCTGAGCATACCCTTGTGATGGACCCGCATAAACATATTTATCTTTATTTGTTTTTTCTATAAATGGCACTAGGGCCCTTTGTTTTGTGCCACCAATTAATACATCATCCCTAAATACATTATAGTTTATTTTACGATTTTCTACGCGCGTAAAATGGTTAGTCATAACAATAGGTGGGTTATATAATTCTACAGGAGGTTTTTTACATCGTTTCCATATCCACATTGGTTGAGGATTGGCGATACTAATATCGGCATATGAGATAACGCCTAAATAAAATAAATCGGCGATTTCATATATATAATTAAGCATTTTACTTATGTAATGTTCATGTTTAAGCTGATTAATAACTAATATAAAATATCCTCCATTTTTTAATTTCTTATATGTTTTGTTAATCATTGGAATCATAAAATTGGTAAACCATGCGTTTTCGTTTTCATCTACAACTCGGCCATTATTAAGATATTGTTCTATTTTAAAATAAGGCGGTGATGTAAAAACTAAATCGAATTTTTCATTAGGTAATTTCACATCTTGAATCTTTCCTTCTATCATAGTATATCGCTTACGTTTATTTTCAGGCATAAAGAATTCTATCATTTCTTTATACTTAGGATGTAATAAATAATTAGGATCAACGCCCACATATCTTACATCGCACGCCATTGCTGCTATTAATCGGTCGCCCCATCCGCTAGATGGATCCAATACCGATTTGCAATTAAATTTCTTAAGTATAAATTTTAAATTAATTGGTTTAAATGACGAACAACTTTTTATATTTTCGTATATAATCTTGTCTAATGTATCCATGTTTATGACCTTGTATTTTTGAATAGTTAATTCCGCTAGTTTTCTTGTGTTTTTGTTAAAATAGGTCAAGGGGTCCGAAACACTAGAAAAGAATTTACACATCATGCGATTTTCTTCATTAAACATATCACTCAAAGATTCAAATTCAGCATAATCGCTTTTTTGTATTATATACAGAAATGGCTGCCCCAAGAATAATAAGCTATTTTTTGGCATATTAATATTATGAATAGTATAATGTTTATTGAGAATTCTACGAGTATCAAAGACGTCTACTTCTTTTAAATTTTTGAACATTTGTAATATTTCGTCATCCGTATATCGCAGTCTTTTGTAAGGAAATCCTATTAATCCTTTTTGCGCGTCGTTCATGAAATCATTAACATTTTTATATTCGTATGACGTCATTTAATGAAATGTGATATACGAATAATATATTATTATCTTAAAACAAATTCAGTTTTAGTATTATCTTTTTTTACCTTTTTTACTTGACTTCTTTTTTGACTTCTTTTTTGACTTCTTTTTTGATTTCTTATGTGGTTTATTTGATTTTTTTCGCGAATATCCTCCTTTTGCCTCAGTGTTTGTTTCAGAGCTCGGTTCGGTTTTTGTTTCATTGATTAATTCGAATTTTATATATCTATCATTAAGGAAATTAATTCTAGGTTTCAGATATTCTGGAAAATTACTGTTAATCTTTACTGTTGTTAACATTTTGCATCCAGAAAGTAACATTCGTTCTTGCACATTAGGCATAGTTGTAAATGAACTAAAATCGACAGTTATTATGTTTTCGCATCCTGACATCCAATCTTTTCCAACCTCTTTCAAATTTAATAAACCATCAAAACTAACTGTTTTCAAATGCCCGCAATCATGCATAAAATTTTCGCCTATTTTTGTTAAATTTGGTAATCCATAAAACCTAACATTAGCTAAGCTCAAGCAACTATTCATAAAATTATCGCCTATTTTTGTTAAGCTTGTTAATCCATCAAACAGAACATTAATTATTGGTGAATTAGAAAGCCAACCATTTCCAACACTTGTCAAACTAGACAACCCAATTAACTCAATTGTCATGGTTTTCAGAAGACGCCTGAGACCTGTTTTACCACGTACTCCCTTCATCCAATTGTCACCAATATTTGTCACGGGTCCATAACATGATATATGGTGAATAATATCTGTATAGCTATATCTATACGCATTTTCATTGGTAATATAATAAACTGCATAATTACCCGTAATATCTTTTATTTCAATCAATAGATTATCTATATCACCTCTTAATCTCCCATTAATATATAAACCTGATTTTTGAATTTTATTGCCTTTGAAATCTTGAATGTGAATTGTACTATCATTATCATCATCTGTAACCGAATATTCATTTAATATCTTAAAGAACACATTTCTGTTAAAATCTGCGGTGTTTGAATCTTTGGCTTCTGCTTTATATTGTTTATATTTCTCTGAAAAATAATCATTTGGGTTTCTTCCATCATGTGATTTAACCAATTCGCGCATATCTTCGGGTAAAAAATCTTCTAACCCTCTTGAAATTGTAATTCCTCTTTGATCAGTCATTTGTTAAGTATATATATACATATTTTACTTGACTTTAAAATTAATGATATTAATGATTTATCAAATGAAATTTGAATTCATAATAATATATACAAAAGACTAAGACATGGTTCGGCTTTGTATTAATGACAAATGTGCTAAACAGCCTGTATTTAATTTACCGACGGAAACTAAAGCGTTATATTGCTCGGAACATAAAAAACCCGGCATGATAGATGTTAAATCGAAACGATGTATTCATGATAATTGTAATATTAGACCTAATTTTAATTTACCGACGGAAACTAAAGCTTTATATTGCTCGGAGCATAAAAAGCCCGGTATGATAGATATCAAGTCGAAAAGATGCATTCATGATAACTGTACTAAAATACCTAATTTTAATTTACCGACGGAAACTAAAGCGTTATATTGTTCGGAACATAAAAAACCCGGTATGATAGATGTTAAATCGAAACGATGTATTTTTGATAACTGTACTAAAATACCTAATTTTAATTTACCGACGGAAACTAAAGCGTTATATTGTTCGGAACATAAAAAACCAGGTATGATAAATGTTAAATCGAAAAGATGTATTCATGATAATTGTAATAAACAGCCTACATTTAACTTACCGACAGAAACTAAAGCTTTATATTGCTCGGAACATAAAAAACCCGGTATGATAAATATCAAAGATAAAAGATGTATATTTGATAATTGCACTAAACAGCCTGTATTTAATTTACCGACAGAAACAAAAAGGTTATATTGTTCGGAACATAAAAAACCCGGTATGATAGATATCAAATCGAAACGATGTATTCATGATAATTGTAATATTAGACCTAATTTTAATTTACCGACGGAAACTAAAGCGTTATATTGTTCGGAACATAAAAAACCAGGTATGATAGATATCAAGTCGAAAAGATGTAATTTTGAAAAATGCAAAAACGATTCATTATTCGGTTTAATAAATAAAAGACCTCAATATTGTTTAATTCATAAACAACCTAATATGATTAATTTAGTTTTAGAAAATAAGTGTTCTATTTTAGATTGTGATAATGAATATACTTTATTTAATCAAGAAAAATATTGTAATAAACACATTCCAGAAAACCTTTTAAATACGGTTAAAAGACTTTGTAAATATTGTGATATATTAGAAGAAGCGAAGCATATATGCAATGATTGTAAAAAAATTATGCATAAAAAGGAATATGCAGTAGTTCGTCATCTAAAGAAAGTAATCGATTATAAATTTATACATGATTCTAGTAAAATGTTAAATAATTGCAGTAAGAAAAGACCCGATATATATTATGATTTATTGAAACATTGCGTGATTGTTGAAATCGATGAGAATCAACATAATACATATGAAGATAAATGCGAATGTGCTAGATTAAACGAAATAGTAAACGGGATTGGTGGTAAATCAGTAATCGTTATTAGATATAACCCAGATATCGTTAGACATAAAGGTAAGCCATTAAACATAACACAATTAGAACGAATCACATTATTAGTGGATACTATAAACAAAGAGTTAATGACAAACTATGACACATTTGTAATTAAATTAATACAAATATATTATGATGATTCATGCGATAAATATCAGCCGTATAAAACAGAAGATATAACACGTATAATAGCTGTTTAAGCGTGATTTATATATATTTTTTTGAATTTAAAATTAAAGATATCGTTATTAAATGTATATACAACAAAAGCCCCAATTTGATGATGGCCGCTATTCTTAAACCGACTGAAATTGCTATTAATGATAATAAATATTATGAAGCCGATGCTCTAAAAACTTATGATCCGGCATATTTTCATGATTGTTCGCGTTTCATTAAAAGCATCATTAAAAAGAAAAATATAACGACTGATAATTATATTTACGCAATATGGTCTAAAAAAAATTGGAGACCGGTAGAATCGAACACGCCTAAATCAAAATTGTTATTATCGGTTAATTGGGTTGAAAATAATGTTCCTAAGATGTCTAATGGTAAGAAAGTTAATTATGAATTTTTGGAAGCCCCTGGTATTATCCTTTTAGATAATTCCGAAAAATTTAAAGATAACGAAGGTAAAATAGTTGAAATCGAAACCCGAGGTAAGCGGGTTTCGAATAGTATTTATTTTCTAGCGTCTGATGTTTCGAGGGCGTTTGATATGCCTAACTTATTAATTAGTATTTTTAATGTAAATTCATGCTACATAAAAGATGTTCATTATAGCACTTTTATATGCCCTGACAACACACAAGCCGAAAAAAAGGTATTTATTACATATAAAGGAATACTAAAGATATTATTTTGTAGCAGAACAGGTCGGGCTGCCGAATTTATTGAATGGGCTACCAATACGTTATTCACGGTTCAAATGGGGTCAAAGGAAAAGAAGGAAGAATTAGCTTCTGGGTTAATAGGGATTCCTGCAAAATCTTTGCGCGAAGTTCTAAAAACAAATGTTTCATCGACTCCGTGTATTTATCGGTTCGCACTGGGTAC
>Ga0214921_10003586_pt1 | contig 23596 bp, 20 predicted proteins | sample LL1505_MetaG_FD_177992 | JGI IMG/M metagenome (GOLD analysis project Ga0214921, IMG submission 177992) | Freshwater microbial communities from Lake Lanier, Atlanta, Georgia, United States - LL-1505 | ecosystem: Environmental > Aquatic > Freshwater > Lake | place: USA: Georgia | collected...
GCTAACACCCAGTTTCACTCCCGACTCCAACATGGTCTGAATCAACTGACCCATTGGAGTTGGAAGTATTTTTAGTTTTCCGTAGCCGTTAGGACCATCCATCCACATCTTGGTTATCATGTGACTCACACGATCAAGATTGATTTTTAAATCCTGAGGATGATCAACTTCTCCAAGAACGGAGTAGCCACCAGCGATCTGTTCATTGAGCGTTTTGACAGCCCTGCCAATTTCTTCAGAAGAGTAAACACGCTGATTTGCATTACGGATGTCTCCTTGAATGCAAATGCCGTTTAGGTGCAGCGATTTTTTACCATCGCTGCCTTCGTCGCGCTCCAAGACAATCTTAGCCTGGTCAAAACTCAAATGTTCTGATAGAGTAGTTTTCACCTTTGTCAAGTCCTATTATCTACGACCACGGAAAAGGCTTTGCTTGTTGTCTGGTGATTCTTTTGCACCAGCTTTTTCGGCACCATGTCCTGGCTCTTTTGTTGAGAAAGCACCACCGGCTTTGCCGCCTGGAACATTAATGTTGCCTTTAGCATGTGGATTGTCGCCAGCTTTAGTATTGCTTAGTGCGGAACCTTTCATAGCACCGCCTGCAGCACCTACTTCACCTGCGTCAGCACCGTTACGACCACTTAGGATATTAGCAGTTGTGCCACCCATGTCGTTCTTGCTGAATTTCATACCTTGTGCATTTGTAGCAGAACCTTGGCCTTTATCGCCAGTTCCTACCAAAGCGCCTTCACCGGCACCTTTCTTTTCTGCGCCATGGCCGTTTGCAACTTTCTCAACGTATTCACGTACAGTTGCTAGATCGCCCATGCCTTCTTCTTTAGCAAATGGATTTTCGCCTTCTTCGCTGTCGTCGCCCATATCGTCGCCACCTTTGAGTTCATCAAATTTAGCTTGTAGTTCATCAACGATAGAGTCTAGGTCTTGAAACAATTCTTCTTCAGACTTTTCGCCACCTTCTTCGTCATCCATTTCTGCATCAATATCGCCTTCTAGATCGTCAGTTGGATCTCCGCCCATTGCAGGCATGTCGTCGTCGCCTTCGATGGCAATATCTTCAAATTCTTCGTCAACTTTGTCTTCTTCTGCATCTTCATCTTTAGCAGCTTCGTCCATGTCTTCGTCTTCATCTTTTTCTTCTTCTTCAGCGATTTCGCTGTCGATTAAAGATTCGTAGATTTCACGAGATGCTGTAACCACGTACTCGTGGAACAGTTCTTCTGCTTTAGCTTGATCGTCATTGACCAAATGCTCAAGCATTTGTTGTAGTAGTTTATTATCGGCCATAGTTTATCTCCTCAAATGGTATGGGCTGTTGTTTATTTAACACGAAGATTACAATCTAGTGTTAAATGGTAGTTTTTTGATTGATTTGATCAGAATATATAGTATCAGGAAAACTTCTACTAAATTCGTCGTAAGTGATATGACTTAGGTTAGTCAAGGTAGGGCCTAGTTTGTCTGGTATAAATGCACCGGGTTCTATTACCCTAAAAAAATGTATGTGACGGAATTCTTTGATTACTTTTTCAGTCTGACTTAACCAGTTTCCGTGATATGTGGCTGCATCTGTTGATTTTTTATAGTTGAATGTATCTGCGTAAATGTTGTTGAATTTACCGTTGTTGCCTTGATAGTCAAAGCCAAAAATATAGATTGTTTTGTGTTCTTGGGTAGCAGCGAACCACAATGCTGTGGGCCCTGAGCTCCATCCCTTGTGCGGACTAAAAAAATTAATACCGTGCTTGGTCTGTATGCCCTTGTTGGGATTAGTCCATACTTGATGTTTTTTATGATAGCCGGATTCTATGATTTCGTTGACCATTTTTACATCTACAGCTATTAGATAGTTTGGTTCAAACTCACGATATTGTGCATTGCACCCGTAAGTTACACCTTTGGTCATTAGAGAACGAATGTCTAAGCACTGTCGGCTTGTGCCGTTGCCTATGACAAATCCGGGATTATTCTGCAGGTGCTGCTTCTTCGCCAACTGGAGTTCCATACATTTGTCTTATAAAGTCCAGTTCAGATTGTGATTCTAATTGATGTGCTTCGCTTTGAAGCCTTAGTTGATTGATTTGTCGCAGTGTAAGACGTATCTTTCTGGTGTCTTTTTTGTCAATGATGCTGCGATCTCTGCTGGACTCATATCTACGATCTTGAGCAAAGTCGTTGTTTTTTTCGTTGAAGTAAAAGAATTCGTTAAGAAGCATAATGTATTTATTACTGAACTGGTGCTTCTGGTGCTGCTTCTGCGCCGGCGTCTGCCCCTGGTTCTGCGGCAGCTGCCATGTCTAAAGGTGCTTCTGCTTCTTGACTGCCTACATCTGCAGCCATGCCTCCGGGTGTTACTCCTATGCCTCGTAGCTGGCTCTGGGCATCAGCAGGTGCTTTGAGATTGGCACCGTTTTCTTCACGCCACATTCTTTCGTTTTCTTTGACTTCGTCTTCAGTCATACCCAAGAATCGCTTCATGGCAAAACGTTTGCTGAGATGTGGAATCTGTACTACCTGTGCAAATGTAGCTGCTCGAGCTGTGTCAAGTTCACTTTGACGATAAGCAGCAAAGTTCTGAGGCTGATTAAATTTAAGTTCAAACAGTCCGCTATCAATGTTAACACCTTGATCATTGAGCCACAGTTTAAATTCAAGATCAAATGTTTCTACTATAATACTCTGTAGACGTTTGCAGTATTCATTGAATCTCAGCTCTTGGATGTAAGCTGTGCCTACTTTACCGTCCGACACAGTGTTAGCTTGTTCATCAATAGACGTAGGAAGGTAGGAAGCTGGTATACGCAGAGCACGGAATAGTTTGTTGGTAAAGTAACGTAGATCAGTGATTTCACCTAGATTAGTACCACCCGGCAGTGTTTCAACTTTTGATCCGCGGCCTTCTGCTGTTTGCGGAAAAAAGTAATCTTCGTTTACACTTAGAGGATTATAACTAGCGTCTATGACGTTGGCTCCGCCACCTGTTGAGCTAGGAATACGCCGCTGTTGGATTTCGTTTTTTACACGTTCAACAAAGCTCATGGCCATGTGTGCCGGCATATTTCCAACGTCCACATAGAAAATACGTCTTTCTGGAGCACGTTGTATACGATAGATAATGATAGCGTCTTCAAGCAATTCTTTCTGCTTGTAGACTTTGAATACTGATTCTAATAGACTGTTGCCAAATGGATAGTTATTGTCTAGTCCTTCTGACAAGGAAAGATGAATAACATGTTTGGCATCCACTGTGATTTCATTGGTTTGATTACTGAATCTTGTGCCTACTGAACGTGCTGCATCACCGGCAAACCCTCTGGCCATGCCGCCACCCGATGTGTATGAACTTGTACCGCTAGGAGCTGTGTTGGTAGTGTTATGAGGTGTTGTAGCTATGAATTCTTTGAAGTTGAAGTTGAGATCACGGATCACATACTGTTCAGGAATCTTGCCTTCTGATTCGTTAACGATAATCTTGGTTACTTTGGCAGCATCTACAAATAACCACTTTTTGGTTTCTGGATCACGAATGAAAAAGCAGTCACCATATTTGAATGCATTACGCAGTATGCGGAAGATCCTAGTTTCAAAACTATTCTGCTTGCACCACTTTTGTAGGCTGTCTTTGAGTATTTTAACTTCAGTAGCAGTAGGCTCGCCACGGAAAAATGTGTGGAACGGTGTAGCGTTTTCTTTGTCTTTTTGTGTGCAAAACTCTGTGAGTATGTCCAAAGCAGCATTGACTTCTGAGTCCATGTCCATGGTGTCATACTGCATGTATCGTTCAATACGATTTGGTGAACCTGCATAGACATCTGGCAGATAACTGCTGTAGTTAGCACGAGCAGGTCCTGGACGTCCGCGACCACTAATTGGGCTCATACTGCCGCCCGAGTTGTCTATGTTAACAGGTGTAAAGTATTTTTTCCAGCTCATGCTTTGTATAGATTCTTATTAAGACCTTTGGTTGCATTAAAGGTTTCAAATGTGTTAACCTGCGTTCCAGCTGCGTGTTTTATCAATTGTTCCATCTTAGTATTTAACTCCGCAAGCAGTGTAGTGGCAGAATTCTGAGGGCTTTTGTTTTGCTCTTCTTTGGTTTTGGCTTCTGCATCTGATTTGGCTTTGGCTTCTGCATCTGTTTTGGCTTTGGCTTCTGCTTCCTGTTTTTTCTTGTCAGCATCAGATACTGCTGCTGCAACTGCGGTATTAGCTTGTTGAGTAGCTGCTGGCTTATCTGGAATTAGAGCACTGCCTTCCCGTGCAGCAAACCCTTTTAATAGATCTTCGCTGCTGCCAGTTAAATTTAAACCGGCACTTTCTTGAGCAGCTTTCTTATCCAACGCATCTTTGGCTTTTTTATTGCTTTCATCTTGTTGCTTGTTGAATCCTGCTTTGGATTTGAGATTTTTTGCATCTAATCCTTCATGCAGTGCTGCTCGTCTTTCTTCTTTAGCTTTTGCATCTGCTGCTGCTTTGTCTGCTTCTGCTTTTTCATCAGCAACAATTTTAGCTGCGTTGGTCTGCATCCTATTTTTAGTAGCAACTTCGAGCTGTAATTTTTCGTTTTCGTTGGTTTTCTTTTCTTCTTGGATGTCCTGTAGATCCTTGTCAAAGTCTCCTCGCATGCCGGGTATCTTATTCAGTAAACTAAAGATACCTTCTTTTAATGACAACCAAAGACCTTTCATCATTAGTCCTACATACTTGAATGCATTTCCTACTACTTCAATGTCGCCCCCTAGACGTTTAAAATGATCGTACAATTTGGTCACCCCAAACACCATCGCTGCAACTGCGGCTGTTACTGCAATTATAGGCCATGTCACTGCGATCACTGCGGCCGCAAGTGCTAGCATAGGTGGTATCTGTGCTAATAGTGCTGGTAGGGCCATGGCCATTTGAATACCATAGTATATTCCTAATGCCACTGCAAGGGTTTTTAAAATAGGAACCACGTTGTCTAACACAAACAGCGTGAGACTTTGAAATGCTGGCCACACATAGTCTCGAATCAATCCGCCAATCATAGTCAACGCAGGTTCAAAGAAGTTGTACAGATTTTCCCATGCGCCTTGCAGAGCAGGCAGTAGATCTACTAATACAAATTCAGCCAGCGACAACAATGCTGGCATCACTGTGTTTTCTAAAAATACTCCAAGATTAGCAAACGCTGGTTCAAGTACATCAAACAACATGCCGCCTACCGTAGTTACTACAGCGGCCATAACGTTAAAGGCTGGTACTAGATATTTCATAACCAGTCCAGCTGTGAATTCAAATGCTCTCATTAGCAAATCTAATAATCCGCTGTTAGCCAAAGCCATTTGGAAACTATTAGAGAATGCTGCCAACGCTTCTTGGCTTTTGTTGACTTTTTCATTTAATCCGTCTGTGTTTTTTGCAGCGTCATTTTGAGCTGCTGCTGCATCTTTGGTAGCATCAGTGTTAATTCTCATACCAGCAGCCACATCTGCAGACACAGCCGCCATTTCAGAACTGCTTCTGTAGGCTGTTTTATTTCTGTCCATGGTGCTCTTGGCTTCTGACTTCATGTTATTCAGAGTTTGGTTGCGTTCCTGATCTGAAATTTTAATGTTGCTTTGAGTCTGCTGATGTTGTCGTTGCAGTTGTGCATACAATTCAGGATAGGCTGCTGCTAATTGTCTACTGCTGTCAGTAGTAGCTGATCCTGATGATAGCACATCTTTGGCAAAATCTTTTAGTCCTTGAGACGGCATTGACTGAACCATGTTTAGCATAGAGTCTGCAACATCTTTGTTTAGTCCCTGCTGTGCAGCAGCAAATTGTCCGTCTTTGATCAGTCTTTCTCGTTCTTTTTCTTTATCTGCTCTGCTTTCACCTGTGACTTTGGCCAACGCATCCATTTCTTTGAGATAATTTTTAGCTCCTTGAGCTAGTTCTGCATTGCTTTGTGTGCCTTGTCTTCCAGAATTTCTTAGATTTTTTGTATAGTTGGCCAGGCCTTGATTGATGTCTTGTGTAGAATATCCCAAAGCATATAAATCACTACCTGTGGCTCGCAATGCTTTAGAAACATCTCCAAATCGTTTAGCACCTGCTTCCACGTTTGATCCCAAACCTAACATAGCTTCGCCGTTGTTAGAGATTAATGAACCAAACTGCTCCATGGTCATACCTGCTCGGCCGGCAGCAGCACTAAACGATGAAATGCTTCCACCAAACGTTGCTCCGCCTTTAGATACTTCATTGAAGCTTTTTGCCACGCTAGTAGCTGCACCTGCTACTGCGGTGAACATAGTACCAACTATAGGAATAGATGAAAAAATGTTTGCAGCAGCATTTAGATCATTGCCAACATTGGCAAATTGTTTTATGGTGTTTGTTACTGCTGAGGACATACGATCAAGTCCTCCAACAACAGTACCTGTGGTGCCGACCAGTGTACCAAATGCCTTGCCTACCCCGGAAGCCATTTTGGACATTGCTCCAGGCCCGCTAGCTCCTCCACCTCCACCAGTATTACCACCTCCTCCACCTCCACCAGTATTACCACCTCCGCCTCCAGGTCCTGGAGGGCCAGGTCTGCGGGGGCCGCCTCCTTGCAGTGCTTTAAGAATTTCTTTCAGTGTGGCGTCAGAGGCTGCATTTTTAGCTTCTACTTGTCCAATTCCTGGAATGTCGATCATTACTGCTGCCATGTCTTATTTTTTCCTGGTAAAATGCGCATATAAATACACTGAGTACAATAGTATTTATTGGAGATAAAATGAGTGAAATAGCACAATCGGCGCCAGAATCCAAAGGTAAGAATCCTTTATCTAACTGGTTTCGTCAACCTAAAATTTATGTTAATCTGCCTAGCAAAGGAAAATTCTATCCTGCTGGCACATTAGATCAAAGCAGTACAGAAGAGTATGCTGTGTATGCAATGACTGCCAAAGACGAACTGATGTTTAAAACTCCTGATGCTATGATTTCAGGACAAAGCACTGTGGAAGTGATCAAAAGCTGTATTCCATCTATCAAAGATCCTTGGCAGATGCCCAGCATTGACCTTGATTTTTGTTTGATAGCTATTAGAATAGCCACCTACGGAGAGCACATGGATGTTACTGCTCCATGTCCTTACTGCAATCATTCAAATGATTATATGTTAGATCTCAACCAATGGATGCAGATGTTTAATAATTTTGTGTTTCAAGATGTGGTCGAAGTTGATCCTTTACGTGTCAGCATACGTCCGTATACATATAAAGAAACTACCAAAGCAGCCATTAAGAGCTTAGAACAACAAAAAATCTTCCAGATCATCAACGATGAAACCATGTCTGATGAGGACAAGTTAGATAAATTTGGCAAGAGTTTTGTTAAATTAACCGAGCTTACTGTGGATGTTATTGCTGATTGTATCACGAGAATCGAAACGCCTGATGGTAGCAGTGATGACAAAGCACAGATCAAAGATTTCATCAACAACTGTTCCAAGGATGTGTTTTCTAAAATTTCAGATAACCTCACACAGATGAAGACTCAGATCAATCTGGAAATCAAGGACGTGGCCTGTGGAGAATGTGAGAAGAAATTTGATCTTCCTATCACTATGGATCAATCAAATTTTTTCGCAGTAAAATCTCAAAAATAACTTTGCCGGAGATTTTACAGCTTTCCTCCGATATGGACAAAGAGGCAAAGGCTATAAAGAAAGATGTACTCAAATTGTGTTGGTATATGAGAGGCCTTTCTTATGCCGAAGTCATGAATATGAGTTGGGAAGAACGAGAAATCGTAGGTGAAATAATAAAAGAAAATTTAGAAACAACTAAAAAGACTGGATTAAATTTCTTTTAGAACAGTGTTGAAAATTGTTGTAGTGTGCTAATTTGTTTTGAATTCAACGGTTGACTACTAATCACTGTTTTGAGCGCCTGAGCTACTGCATCAGGATTATCAGTATCATACATGTTGTTTTTAACATTACTGCGTAGAGTTTTTAGCAATGCAATGTCTGAAGCCACCATTGGTGATCCTCGAGTAACTAAATCTAAAGTTTGAACTACAGAATCTGGATTCAATGCAGTGGATTTTTCTTGTGCTGCAGGTTCAGATGCTGCTACAGGTGCTGCTTTTTTTGTAGGAGTATCGCTGCCACCAAACCATTTTGACGGGCTTAAAAATTTATCTACAGCGGCTGCACCTTTTTTGTATCCCGCGACTGCTCTAGCAGGTGCTGCTGCAATACCGCCAGCAACTGCTCCGACACCTTTGGCCACTGATCCAACACCTCGTCCGATCACTCTACCGCCCGGATCCATGGGATTAGCTTCAATGAGCTCTTTTATTCTCATTTTCTAAATACGCTGATTGTGCCTTGCGATAATCCAGTTTCAAACATTTTCTGCTTGTGCATTTCTACACGTTGAGCTAACGCTTCTGACAATGCATTTCCGTAATTAATCTTGCTGGCATTTTGTTGCGTTAGTTGATTTGCCATTTGTCCCATTGCTGCGTTGCCAGCTTTGGCTTTTTCGGCTGCTGCTGCTCTAGCATTACGTTTACGCACAGCATCAGGTGTTTGACTAAGTTGACCTGCTACTTTGCCGCCTGTTTTCTTAGGTAGAGGTTGATTAGGATTATCTGCAGCCGCTGTGTTTGTAGCACTAACTGGCGCATTAGCCATGGTGTTAGCTGGTGCTACTGCTGGATCTGCTGCTGGGGCTGCGCCTGCTGCTGGTGCTGCTGCCGTTGTTGGTTCAGCTGCCGGTGCTGCTGCTGGATCTGCTGCTGGTGCTGCTGTTGTCGGTTCAGCTGCCGGTGCTGCTCCCGCTGCCGGTTTAGGATCAGGAGTTGCCATTGATTTTTGTAGCAACTGTAAAATTCTCTGCTTGCCTTTCTTATCTAACTTGTCTACGTTGGCTTTTACTTGAGCGTAGACTGTTTGTCCTGCTTTAGCAGTAGTCTGTTGATCCACTGCTGCTGTGGTTTTAGCTAACGCGGCGCCTGCTGCGCCTGTTTGAGCCGTTGCAGGTGCTGTGCCTGCAGGTCCTTGCGCATTGATATCTTGTGCTGAAGGTGCGGTTCCACTCGGTGCTGATGCTGGTGCGCCTCCTGCTGCAGACGCTGGTGCTGCGGCTCCTCCTGCTGCTGGTGCTCTGGCTGGCGCTGCCGCTGTTTTACCTGCTGCCGGTGCAGCTCCTGGAACATCGTCCCCAGCTCCGCTTACCACTTCCTTACCTGCTTGGAAACCTTTTTTTACAGCAGCTCCTAGACCAGCAACGCCGCCTGCTACTGACCCAACACCTTTGGCCAACGCTCCCACACCTTTGCCTACAGCAGATCCAATTTTATTTAGAATCGGACCTTCTTCTAGCTGTTGAAGCTGTGATTCAGTTAATAGTTCGTTAATTCTCATATCAAGCGGTTCCTAGTTGTTTGGTAAGATAAGCAATCATGCGTTTTCTATCTTTAGTATTTAACTGCATAATTGACTTTTTAATTTCTGCATAGCCACTAGTTGCGGCAGCCGGAGTTTCAGCTGGGCTTGCAGTGTCTAGTTTCATATCAGTGTATACTTTGGTAACAATGTCTGGTGATACTTCCATACTGGTTAGAAACTTTTTCAGTTCTTCGGAATCTGTTGGCGATCCATCTAGCTTCCATCCTGCTAAAAGTTTTTCGTAGGTAATTTTGTTTGTGATGTTTTGACCAACACGGTCAATGCCTTTGCCTACTGCACCAACAACTTTGCCAGCGCCTGCTTTGAGTTTGTCCATAAATCCAGCTTCTGTAAGCACACGATTAAAAAGTAGATAAACTTGACCTTCGCTTAATGGACGAGTTTGAACATAATAACTTTCTTTCTTTTCAGATCCAGTCGAAGCTGCCACAGCACCTTGAGCTCCTGCTTGAAGTCCTTGTTTAGCTGTGTTGATAAACTGTAATATACTGTCGTTGTCTTTAGCAGCTTTCCAGGCACCGTCTACCATGCTCTGCATGTCTGCCATGTATTCTTTGCTACGAACTATATCGGCAACTGCTTTTAACTGATCAAACCCTTCGCCTGCTCCGTCACCACCACCTTTGATTAAATTCATAGCTGCACGAATAGCACTAGCTTCTTCTGGTTTGACTAATGCGTTGAATCCTTGAGTAGTCTGTGTCCACTCCATCCCCGGCGCTCTTAGAGTTTTAGTTGCGCCCCAGCTGACATTTTCTAATCCGGCATCACTGGATCCAAACGGTATAGACTGTTCACGGAACCCTGCTATCCAGTTGCCTAGCATTTCAAATGCTTTGCCAGATAGATAACCCAATGCAGCAGTTTTAACACCTTTGCCGATAGCTGTAGAAAGTTTTTCACCTTTGATCAATTCAGCTGCACCACGTAGAACTTGACCAGCTATAGCACCGCCTACAGGACCACCTGCTAGCGAAGCTAATGCTGTTAATACACCAATAACGGCTGCGCTTTTGCCTGGATTTTCTTTCATCCAGATGCCTAAATTTGAAATTCCGTCTAACAGTTTTGAATCAGGAAACTTTTTATTAATATCATTTTTAAGTTTTTCAAATTTTTGATCCATAGCCTGAACAGGCTTGGTATTCTGCAACCACTTGCCAACGTTATTAATAGTATCGTTGACTTTTTTAACACCGTCTACACCAAGGCCTGCAAGGGTTCTATTATCACCACCTGCAATAGCAGCTTGCTCGACATTTTTAAAGATGCCTTTAATTTGATCTGCTGTTAGAGTAGCTTCAATTAAAGGCACGAATTCATTGTAAATTCCCTCTACAATACGTCTCTGTTCGAGAGTTAGTCCATCACACGACTCTTTAAGTATTTGTCGATGATTATTGCTTTCTATTAGATGTTCAATGCGCATGAATAATCCATTGTTTGATTGTTTATTTATTGTAAAAACGAGCTTGCGCTCGTTTGCGTTTTCGCTTGTCGCTCAACGCCGTTGTCTTCTTTCTTAATTGATGTACATTGTAATTGCGAAGCAATTCAAGTATTATGCAGATTGTTCAGTCACACTTTGCCCAGGCCGGGCAAAGATAAGAGCATTATGCGAGTTGCACAGTACACTCTAGCGTTACAGCGTTACAGAGGCGGTCATCCGGTACCTCGAGCTGCGTCTTTATATGACGGCGGTGTATACATTTACGCTAACAAATGTACACACGTAGGGTATTTCTCCCTTCTTTTTGCCTGTTTTTTCTTTTCAAATAACCAAATCGCAGGTCTTAGTAGCGATCGTCATCCTTTCGGGTAGTGGTTAAGCACCTTTGCGGCAAGGTTTTCCATCCCTGTGTACACGTAGACCAGGTTTAGAGCGCACGAAATTGAGCCTGCGCTAGCCAAAAAACCGCTTTATTTTGCCTGAGATTGTTCTAAAAGACGCTGTCTAAGTATGTTTGAACCGCCAACTCTGACATTTATAATACCATTATAATAGTCATCATTTTCTAAAACTCTGCGTTCAAACTGTTCTCTTGCTTCTAAATATGATAGTTCTGCCTTGGATTTGCAAAGATAAAGTATTTCTCTTGTGAAGTTTTCCGGACCTAATGCTTGAACGTCTGCGTTTAACCTGTCAGATGAACCATAGTATTCGCGCCAATCGCTTTCTACTACACTTCTTCTTTTGAGTTTTTTGCCTTTGAGTGGGGGTTTAGTACGTTTGAATTGTGCTAATTTCTTGCCTATGTACTTCTGTCCGGTGGTTTTATTCGTGATTATATAAACAAAGCCAATATAGCCTTCTGGTATTTCGTCTATTATTTGATTTTGAAACGTCCATTGCACTCTTTAATTAGTTAAAGCTTCTTGCCTCTCATGCCTTTTCTGGATTCTCGCTGTGCCTTGCGTTTGTCTTGTATTTCTACTCTTAGTATTGATGCCTGTGTGCGTATTTCTGATAGCCATAGTCTAGCCTTGATGCCTGCTTCGTTGGATTTTTTGTGATGAAACCGATCCTGCCATTTAAAGTATTCTTGAAAGGCATGGATCATACGATCATGTGCGTCTGAACTCATGCCACAATCTCTATGTCATTTGAATAACTAGTGAATCCGTTTTCTTTGATTACCTTTAGCACGTGATTAACACGGCTGGTCAAGTCATCTCTATGTGAAATCAAGAATACATTCTTGTCACGCTCACGAGTCATGCGTTTCAACACAGCAATACTGGATTCAACACCAGAAGCATCCATGCCCGAATCCACAAGTTCGTCAATGAACAGCAAGTTAATACTGGTGTATAGGTTTTCCCACACATCACGGAACGCCCACGACAAAGACAGGATTAGTCTATTACGCTCACCGCGGCTTAGATTATCGAAATCTAGATCCTGTCCTAACTGTGTGATAATCACAGTTAGATCATTCTGGAATTCCACTGTGTGCGGTAGGCCAATCTTGTCCAAATAGTAGGTCAATCGTTGATTCAAGAACGCAAGATTCTGATCAATTATTCGTTTGCGAACAAAACTATCTTTGTTAGTCAATAACTTGTGCAAGAATTCTTGATGATCTTTCACACGCACCAACTCGTTGAGACCGTTCCAATCTATTTCCTGTACCGCAGTTTCTTTTAGTTCAACAATCTGATCGTCATAGGGATTTTCTTCTGCAGTCTTGATGGTTAACTCACGTTCTAGACCATCGAAACTGTTTTTATGATTCAGTGCTTGTTCCAGGCTGTCATAGATAACCTCAGGACACATGCCCAACACACCCAACAGATCCAGTGCTTCTTTGAGATCGTTGAGTTCTTTTTCCTGTACCATTACATTTTCTTTGGATTCTGTGACCTGCTTGGCTTTGCTAGACATCATGGTTTCATATTTTTCGTCATGAATATCTTGGCCACAACTATGACACTTGTGTTCAGCTAGTGCAACAAGTTCTTTTTCTAATTTTTCTAAAGTGCGTTGTTCTTTTTCAACCGCAGCAGTTTGTTTAGCTATCAGCGACACCAACGAGTTCTTGTCTTTGTTGTTTTTGTTCCACTCGACCAATGCACGTTGGTTAGCAATCTCAATGTCGATGTCTATATGGCTGAGTCGTTCTATGCTTTTGCGCAGATTAGTCAGTGAAGTTTCTTTCTGTTCTTCCCACATGCGTTGTTTACGTATTAGAGATTCTATGCTTTGCTGTATTCTTTCGTTGCTGGCTTTGATAGTTTCTATTCTTGTGTTTTCTGTTGCAATACCGTCTTTGCTGATCTTGATAGATTCTTTGAGAGCTTCTGCTTTTTCTGACAGTATGGTAATACCTAATAGTTGTTCTATGATAGCACGTTGATCTGCTGCCTTCATGGATAGGAACGGTTCTGTGTAGGTGTTCAAGGCAATGAGATGTTTGAACATTTCGTGTTTCATGCCAAACACTTCTTCAATAGCCTTTTGTGTTTCTCTACTGTCACCTTGACTTTCGTCGAGATCACTGAGTTCCTGTTCCTGATCGTTGATGCTGAATCTCAACAGATTAGGTTTACGACCTCGCTCGATGTGATACTTGACACCGTCTTTTTCAAAGGTAACAGTACACAACATGCCTTTGCAGTTGATTTTGTTGATAAGATTATCACGTTTGATATTGGTTAGAGCTTGCCCGTAGATGGCATAGCTAAGACCATTAATAATAGTGGTCTTACCTGTGCCGTTTCTAGCACCTGAGTCATCGCCACCTAGGTCTAGATTTTCGCCTAAGACCAAAGTAAGTTGTCCTCGATCGAAATCTATGGCCTGGGTTTGATTGCCCACGCTCATGAAGTTGCGTACTGTGAGATTATTGATTTTAATCATAGTTCGTTATAGATGTCCAACAGTAATTTTTTGTCATAAGTGTCGCTGTCTATGTTATTGATCTGATTCATCACGATAGTATCAACTGATTCAAATGTGATGTCGATGGGATTAACAGCACTTTCTACTTCTACCTTTTCTGGAATCAGCATGAGTTCACGCAGTTTATACTGCGGCATAAACTGTTCTTTGATAAAGTTTGCTTCTTCAAAGGTGATGGGCAAGTCAATGGTCACCCGACAATGCATCTTTTCACGCAGTAACTTGTCCGGCGTGTCGATGATCTGACTCAGCTTGTAGGTTCTATATATAGGTTGACCCGGCCAAGAATAATATTCGGGCTTGCCACCCCAGTCCATAATCATCATGCCGCGATCGTCGTCACCTGCGTCCGCATAGTTGTGCGGAAAGGCATTGCCTATGTAAACCACATTGCCTTTTTGTTGTCGCTTGTGAAAGTGTCCAGTAAACACTAATTCTTGATTCTGAAAATGTCCAGTCTGCAACTGACCGTGATCAGGCATTTGCACCATGGCATTCATATAAAAATGCGGCAGTTCAAGATGTCCAAATATGTATTTGCTTTTCAGTTGTTTTACTGTGGTCCACTCGTCGCCTATCAACCAAGGCATGATAGTGACATCACCTTCTGTGTGTAATTCACGTATGGGCACGATGTTAGGAAACAATCGCATGAACTCTACAGAGTTGATTTCACGTTTGTCTTTGTAGAACAGATCGTGATTGCCTAGAATGAAATAGACTTTTTCAAAACTCTGACTGAGTTTTTCTAGGTTTGATACCGTATAATTCATAGTACTCACATCAGTGGTACTGCGATTATGATGCCAGTCGCCTAGGAATATGGCTGTTTCACAGCCTTGTGCTCGAGCTGTGTCACAGAACCAAGTGACGAAATCTTCGCAGTCTTGGTTATGTGTACGACTTCCGGATTTTAATCCAAAGTGTATGTCAGTGAAGCATGCAACTTTCTTAAAAAGATTCATAGATTAATTATAACAGAATATAAATGTAAAGTCAAACTCAATCTAAACTATCTGTAATAGTGACTGGTCCGGGAGAGTTCTTACTACCATTGGCGCTGTTTTGACGTGTCCATGAAGGATTCATCCCATTCATCTCAAGAATATCGTCTCGAATGTTTTGATTGCGTTTTTCAAGATTGATAATTCTAACGAATGAATTAGTTACGGCAGCAGTATAGTAGGCAAACGGATTATCACTTTTTGATTCATCAAATTGCAGTCCTATTTGAGTCAGTTGAAGAATAGCCTGCCCTTTCATTTCATCATTGTATGTGTATCCACGGACGTTGCCTCTAGTAGCATATCTTTCACAGAGCTTGATAAACATGCGAGCTAGGTCGTTGGTCATTTGTCCGTGATCCTTGGAAAACTCTCCGCGATCTAGATCTCCCTTCCAATGACTTTTTCCCACGCAGACCAAGTTACCATTATCATCATATTTCCAATGCTGAAATGGTGGAAAGTTTACTTTGTCGTGACTGTCAGCAGTATTCTTTAGAGTCTTCTTACGACCCGGTGCTAATGGTATGTGTGTAAAGGTCATCACACGAAATACTAGATCCTGTTTCTGTACTTTGCGATAGTCTACTTCAAATTCTTTAGCAGGCATTTTTTTACCAGCTGCGGCCACAGCAGCTTCGTGTGCAGCCTTAGCCATTTTAGATGCTCTGTTTCTTTTGGCTTCTGCAATGGTGCGTATATTCAGCTTATCCAAGTTAGTAACGATAAGATCGTATTCTCCGTATGCAGGATCGGTGAAACTACTGTAGGTATTTTTGCTTAGGTGTATTTCTCTTAATAAATCTTTGTTGGTTAGATACTTAATTTTAGGCACAATCATCAGTTAGAATTCTCCGTTATATGTTATATAATAGCACATTTTTATCATAATAAATAGTCTATATGACAAGGAAATCTGCTCAAAATGGCACGTAAGTCTTATCCAGAAACCGCAGCAGAAGAAGCTGCTAGAATAAATGCTGCCAGCGGTGACCCCACTGGTATTTCTGCTGAACAAGTTGCAAACAATCGAGCACTTAATGAAAGATTGACAGCAGCTTTTGGATTCGGTGCATCCTCTAAACCATCTTCAGGTCCAGGCAGTAATCCGGTGTCACCTTTTTCACAGTTGACAGCAGCTATTTCAGACGGATTTAGCCAAGCTACCAACGAAGGGCAAGCTGCTCTACAAAGTGCTTCGTCCGAGATTTCAAAACTCAAATTAGATGAAAAAGTTTCCGACTTGGCTGCTGGTGCAAAATCAGGCCTAAGCCAACTAGCCGGAGATGCAAAAAACTTTGGGGCTAGTGCCATGGGAGGCAACCTTACTGTGAACAGTGCAGTGGGCGGCGCTGTGGATAAATTGAGATCGGTGGCAGGATCAACCAGTAACATAGCAGCAGATATCTCCGGAACAATTAACAAACTCACTGGCGGCAACCTTGCAGGCGGATTGCTAAAAGCTGCTGGTAGCATCAGCGGAGCAGCAGGTATGCTCAACAATATACTTAGTCTCAAGCGAGGAATCAACATCCCAAAGGGAGCGCAGGTTTTCATGCCACAGGGACAAGCTATACAGTTAAGTGCCGGCGCGAAAGATGACTGGCGTGTGCGTATAAACTGTGAATGGAATATTTTTAACAGTCCGTTGTTTCAGCAACTTCAAGACACTGGTGGAGTAGTTTGGCCATATATGCCTAACATCACAGTCAGCACTAAGGCAGAATATAACACCATACCTGTTACACATGCCAACTACTCTCAATATAGTTACAAGAACAGCGTGGTGGATGATATTTCGATCAGCGGAGAGTTTAGTTGCGAAACTAAAGCAGATGCTGCATACTGGATTGCCGCTACAACATTTTTCAAGACAGCGACTAAAATGTTTTTTGGTCAAGGTGACCTTGCTGGTAATCCTCCTATAATCTGTAATCTTACAGGATACGGCAGTCATGTGTTTGACAAAGTACCTGTGATTATAAAATCGTTCTCGGTAGATTTCAAAGATGATGTTAATTACATACAGTGCGATCCGTTCAACAATCAAAAATACACATGGGTGCCAATCCTAAGTACTATCACAGTGGTAGTAGCACCTGTGTATAGTAGACAAGGCTTGAGAAAATTCAGCCTACAAGATTATGCCAAAGGCAAAATGTCTGGCGACAAGCAAGTAGGATATATCTAATGGCCAACTATACTAAAACCAGTCCTTGGGCAGATACCAATCAAAACAAGTTCTATCTAGACCTACTAGAGATTAGACCGGTGCCGTCTGAGCCAGATGATTTTAGATATGTGATAGAAAACCAATATAGACACAGGCCAGATTTGTTGGCCTACGATGTGTATGGTAGTGCAAAATTATGGTGGGTGTTTGTCCAACGCAACATGAGTATTATAAAAGATCCTATCTATGACTTTGAACCAGGTGTCGTTATCTATCTTCCTAAAAAAAGCAATCTAGAAAAGTTCTTAGGAGTCTAAATGGTAGCGAGATTTATTCCCGAAGGCAAAGAATTATTTTTTAAACCAGACGGTAGCGTAGTCATTCCAGGGTTTACAAACTCTACTATTCCTGTAGGTCTAGCACAAATCATAACTAATTTAGATCCTACTAGACCGACTAATCCATTGAAAGGCGGAGCTTCTACACAACAAGAAAAAACAAACACCACAGCTGCCTCTGCTAACAAAAATCTTCCGTCTGTAGTGAAGAATCCAATGGAAGTGTTTGCCAGTTCAAATGTGTTATGGACATTTGCGTGTTTAAGTCCAGCACAATATAACAATCCCCCGTCATATCGTAACTCTCCGGGAGATTTGAAAAATATTGTTTTTTCATCTGCAGGCAGATTTGACGGAAATAGGGCCACAACATTTTACGGAAGTCCTGAGTTTTACATTAATAATTTTACAATGATTAATGTGATAGGAGCCAACGAATCCACCGGCAACAGTAACGCTGTAAAATTTTCGTTTGATATCATTGAACCTCACTCCATGGGTCTGTTGTTACAGAGCATGCAGTCGGCTGCGATTAAAGCAGGATATCTCAGTTACTTAGACAATGCTCCTTTTGTGTTGCGTATGGATATACAAGGATTCAATGAACTGGGACAGAATCTATCTACAATTAAACCCAAGTTTTTTGTGTGTTCTTTAACATCGACAAAATTCACAGTCAGTGAAAGCGGCAGCGTTTATAAGGTTGAAGCTATACCCTACAATCATCAAGGACTATCTAGTCTTATCAATACCACATACAGCGATGTAAAACTTTTTGCCAGCGGACAAGGCACAGTGTTTGATTTATTGTCAAGTGGCGAAGGCAGTCTCATGGCTTATTTGAACAAGAATGAAGACAAATTAAAAGCTGAAGGACTTATCGAAGAAAAAGATGAATACGTGATTCAATTTCCTATCCTAAGCAGTGACTGGGTTTCATCAGCAGGTGATACAGAGAAAATTAAAAAAGCCACACTTGATCCTAGAGCAGATAGTAGTGATCCCAAGAAAGCAGTGTCAGCAGCTGTACCAAAAACTGATCCTCAACAATTAGACAAAAATTCAATTGCATCTTCGAGTCTAGGGCTCGATCAAAGCTCGGGAGGCAGACCGTTATTTAAACGTGCCGGCGATCAGTATGACGAAAAGACAGGGGTGTTGAAACGAGACGGCATGACCATAGATCCTAAAAATCGTGCTTTTCAGTTTGGTCAAAGTCAATCATTGACTGCCATTATAAACCAAGTAATTTTAAGTTCTGAATATGCCACAAATGCCCTCGATCCTAATAATCTTGTGAATGGATTTATTAAATGGTTTAAATTGGATGTACAAATAGAACTTTTAAAATTAGATGTCAGCACAGGAGACTATGCTAAGAAAATCACTTATCGAGTAGTGCCTTATCTTGTGCATCAAAGTATATTCACAAACGCTACATCGGCTCCGGTCGGATATACCGAGTTGACCAAAGACATAGTAAAAGAATATCAATATATCTACACAGGTCAGAACGTTGATATTCTCAGTTTCAACATTGAGATCAATAATTTATTTTATTCCGGTATCGCTCCTAAGCCAGCAGACCAAGGAGCTAACACTGCCAATCAAAATCAAAAACCCAGTGAGAAATTAAATCCATCAACTAAAACCGGCAAAGGTCAAGCACCCGAAGTACAGTCAGCACAGACCGGGCGCAGTAGAAAAAAACGTGATCCTGACTTATTAAAAGGATACAAAGGTGGATCGGAAAACAAAAGCGTGGAGCAAAACGTAGCTGAAAATTTTCAAAAGGCCTTTATCAGCGGCAGCAGTGCAGACATGGTAGTTGTAACTATGGAAATACTTGGAGATCCTTATTGGTTAGTCGATTCCGGTATAGGCAACCATTTTTCAGCAGCACCGGCGCCTACATCACAGATCTTAGATGATGGCACAATGAATTACGAAGCCGGCAATGTTTTTATCTATATCACATTTAGAACACCAGCAGATGTCAACACATTAACTGGTCTGTATGATTTTTCAATTGCTGGCAAGGAAAGTCCGTTTGGTGGTATATACAGAGTAAACAAGTGCGAAAACACATTCAGCGACGGTAATTGGAAACAAAAATTAACATGTCTTAGAATGCCAGGACCACAAGGTCCTGAAGTCAACAAAACTGTTACCGGAGATAAACCGTCTGTGATAGACAAAGCGTCAACTCCTGCAATTGAGATAGGACCAGTACAACCACCTAGCACATCACCTATTGATCAAAGCAGTCCCAACACTGCTAATATTAACACAGGTAACAATGTCGGTGCCGCTACTAACAGCACGAAAGTAACAACAACATCTAATCAAACACGCAGAGTGGTAGGATTTAGATACTACAGAGATCTAGGACAAAATTAATGGCAGAATTATCAAGACCGTCAGTTGACGACTCAGACAGAAGTGGCGGACTAACCACTGGTATCTATATCGCCACAGTGATCAGCCATCTTGATCCGTCATTCATGGGATCAATAGAAGTTAATCTTTTGAAAGACCAAGCCAACACCGCAGGTGATGACAGTCAAACGTTTATCGTAAAATATGCTTCGCCATTTTTTGGATACACTCCTTTTGAGTTCATGGGAAAGAATGATGGTACTAAATCCACCATTGACGGATTCAGTGACACACAAAAATCATATGGTATGTGGTTCGTGCCGCCCGATGTTGGGGTCAATGTGTTAGTGCTGTTTGTCAACGGTGATCCAGCAGCTGGCTATTGGTTTGCCTGCGTACCGGGTATAAACATAAATCACATGGTGCCAGCCATAGCTGGTAGCACAGTGAACAGTCTAGACGCCGAAGATAAAAAAAGATATGGTAATACCAAACTACCCTTGCCTGTGGCTGAAATGAACAAACGCATCAACGGCGAAACTCAAGAAATTGATCCAGAAAAATATCCCAGAGTGGTTCACCCCATAGCGGATAGATTTCTTGAACAAGGTCTATTAGAAGATGACGTTAGAGGATTCAATACAAGTTCGCCTAGACGAGAAGCTCCTAGTATGGTGTTTGGTATCAGTACTCCCGGTCCTCTTGACAGAAGAGAAAGTGCTAAAAAACAACAGATAGGAAAATCCGACAGCGTAGCCACAGTACCAGTGAGTAGACTAGGTGGCACACAGTTGGTCATGGATGACGGCAATGACAGATACCATAGAGAAAAATCTGCTGCTGAAGGTCCGGTAAAATACGTAGATTTATTAGATCCTGCTAATCAGAAAAAAGGCAATACCGGAAGTGCTACTATTCCTGCCAGCGAATACTTTAGAGTAAGAACTAGGACCGGGCACCAGATATTGATGCACAATTCAGAAGACTTGATCTACATAGCCAATGCTCGAGGCACTGCATGGATAGAATTGACCAGCAATGGAAAAATAGATATCTACTCCGACGACAGCATCAGTATCCACACAGGCAATGATTTAAACATTCGAGCTGATAGAGACATCAACTTTGAATGTGGTCGCAATATGAACTTCAGAACAGAAACTGGCAAATGGCATGCTGAGATTGCAACGGACATGGAATTTTTAATCAACAATGATTCCAAGCTCACTGTGGGAAACAACCTTGATATTTTAGTTGGGTCCAAAGCAAAGATTTCTGCCAATAACGATCTGGATATTGCTACAGACACTGAACTTAAAATTTCAGCTACTGGCGATCTCAGCGTCGGTTCTGGTTCAGAAGTTAAGATCAACGGAACCAAGATCAATCTCAACGGCCCTAATAATGCCGAAACTGCGGTAGCAGCAGACTTTGTGAAACCCTATGATCTCAGAGATAATATCGCCACTAGCACAGCAGCAGGCTGGGACAAGCGGTATCAAGCAGGTATAGTGAAAAGCTTCATGAAGAGAATACCTATGCATGAGCCGTGGGCCTTACATGAACACCGAGCACCAGATTTATTGACTCCGGATAACACGGACAGGGATACTTAATTATGGCCACAAGACTATACAATCAACAAACCGCAGCACAGCGTTCTGCTACTGTAACGCAGAATCAAGGTCAATTCACTTACAAAGGATTTAGTTCTAATGAAGCCAACAAGAACTTTAAACTCTATGATATCAATCTTGTCAAGCAGGATTTGATCAATCATTTTTATATTCGCAAAGGCGAAAAGTTAGAAAATCCAGAATTTGGCACAGTGATCTGGGACATGCTGTTTGAGCCATTCACTCCTGATGTCAAGGAAATCATAGCCAAGGATGTAGAAGCTATCATAAACTACGATCCTAGATTTACAGTAACTGAAATCAACATAGACAGCACAGATCAAGGCATGCGAATTCAAGCAGATTTGGTGTATATTCCTTTCAATATCAATGAACGTATGACCTTGAATTTTGATAAGACTAATTCTGTAATTAACTAAGCATATTATTTTTAAGGGTAAATATTGGTATGACCACAACCAGCAGACAAAACAATCTCATACTAAATCAAGATTGGACTAGGATCTATCAGACGTTTAAAAACGCTGATTTCCGCAGCTACGATTTTGAGAATCTGCGTAGAGTTATTATCACATATCTACGTGAAAATTACCCAGAAGATTTCAATGACTATGTAGAATCATCAGAATACATGGCATTGATAGATGCTGTGGCATTCTTAGGACAAAGCCTGGCATTCCGTATAGATCTTGCCAGCCGTGAAAACTTTATTGAACTAGCAGAAACCAAAGAAAGTGTACTACGCATAGCTCGCATGCTTAGTTACAATGCCAAACGCACAGTTGCAGCCAGCGGACTATTGAAGTTCACAACAATAACCACCACTGATACCATCATAGACAGCAACGGAAAAAATCTTGCGCAACAGTTGATAACTTGGAACGATCCTACAAATACTAACTGGTTAGAACAGTTCCTTACTGTGTTGAATTCTGCTATGGCAGATAATACAGAATTTGGTCGTAGCCAAGGTTCTGCCACTATTCAAGGTATTCCTACAGAACAGTATAGATTCCGTACAGCCAGTACAGATGTACCTTTATTTTCGTTTACCAAGACTGTGGCCAGTAGAGGCATGAGCTTTGAGATAGTTAGCACAGCTTTTAAAAACAGCGAGAACATCTACGAAGAACCGCCAGTGCCTGGCAACCAACTAGGATTCGTTTATAGAAACGATGGTTCCGGACCCGGCAGTGCTAACACAGGATTTTTTGTGCAGTTCAAACAAGGCACATTGGAACTAGCAGATTTCACAGTTGATGTACCTACCACCAATGAAAAAATTGCTGTGGATGCAGGTAACATCAACAATGATGATGTATGGCTGTTTTCTTTAAACTCGCAGGGAGCACAACTTGAGGAATGGACCAAAGTATCGTCTTTGGTGGGTAATAACATTGCCTATAATAGTGTAACACAAGACATACGTAACATCTATGCTGTCAACACTAAAGAAAATGATAATATTGATCTTGTGTTTGCAGACGGTATCTACGGCAACCTGCCACAGGGATCTTTTAGAGTATTTTATAGAACCAGCAACGGACTATCGTATACCATATACCCAAATGAATTAAGAGGTATTAATATTTCTGTGCTGTACAGAAACAAAAACAATGTTGAACATACATTGACCATCGGGCTGGCCTTACAGAGCACTGTGGCCAACTCCGCAGCTTCTGAAGACATAGACAATATTCGTGCCAACGCTCCCGCAGTATATTACACACAGAATAGAATGATCACCGCAGAAGATTATAATCTAGCACCATTGTTGAGTTCACAGAATATTGTAAAAATTAAAGCAGTGAATAGAACATCCAGCGGTATCAGTAGAAATTTTGATATCATCGATGCCACAGGAAAGTACAGCAGTATCAACGTGTTTGGTGACGATGGCTATCTTTACAAGCAAGAAGACGAATCGGTGCTGTCATTTAAATTTACCAGTAGAATAGATATCATCAATTTTATTAGACGCAGTGTAGAACCAGTGTTTACAGATGCCGACGTTTATAATTTTTATTTTACAAAATTTGATAAGATATTATTCACAGATTTTAATACCGTGTGGCAGTCTGTGACCACCGCTACTAGCACAGGATATTTTAAAAATGTGGTAGATAATTCTCAACTCAAGGTTGGGGGCTACTCTACTAGTAACTTGAAATATGTATTGGCCAATGCAGCTGTAAAGTTTATTCCGCCT
>Ga0214921_10003587_pt1 | contig 23595 bp, 23 predicted proteins | sample LL1505_MetaG_FD_177992 | JGI IMG/M metagenome (GOLD analysis project Ga0214921, IMG submission 177992) | Freshwater microbial communities from Lake Lanier, Atlanta, Georgia, United States - LL-1505 | ecosystem: Environmental > Aquatic > Freshwater > Lake | place: USA: Georgia | collected...
TTAAAGTAATGCCATTAAAGGATTTATTAGATCCACAAGGAAAAGCAGTTTTAGGCGGATTACATAATTTAGGTTTATCAGGTATTCAAGACGTTCGCGTTGGAAAAAACATCAATTTACAAATAGAAGCTGCCGATGAAGCTGCTGCAGTAGCAATGGCAACAGAAGCAAGTAAGCAATTATTAGCGAACGCAGTGATGGAATATTTTGAAGTAGTGGTTTTATAATTGACTTCATTCATTTACAACCATGTTATATTTAGTCCCTACACCCATTGGAAATTTAAAAGATTTTACTTTTAGAGCAGTAGAGACTTTACAAGCTGTGGACTTTATTTTATGTGAGGATACAAGAACTTCCTCCAAATTGTTACAGCATTATCAAATTCAGAAGCCACTTACGCCTTTTCATCAACACAATGAACATAAAATTGTGGAGCATTTAGTGCAACAATTGATGGCAGGGAAAAATATTGCACTTATCACTGACGCAGGTACCCCAGGTATCTCTGATCCAGCATTCTTATTGGTACGCGCCTGCAAAGCAGCAGGTGTTCCTGTAACAAGCTTGCCAGGTGCTACTGCATTTGTGCCCGCATTAGTTAATAGTGGATTGCCTACCAACAGTTTTATTTTTGAAGGCTTTATCCCTTTAAAAAAAGGCAAAAAAACATTAATGGATGCCTTAGCCAATGAGGAGCGCACCATGATTTTTTATGAAAGTCCTATGCGACTCGTTAAAACCCTTGAACTTTTCAAAGCCACATTTGGCGCAGCGCGTAAAGCTGCAGTGAGTAGGGAGCTCACAAAAATGTTTGAAGAAAATATCACCGACACCCTCGAAAATTTAATCCTCCATTTTACGGCAAAACAAGTGAAAGGCGAGATTGTGATTGTGGTGGCGGGGAAGGATTAATCTTTCTTTTATTCCTTTTATCATTCCACTTTGGATTCCAGCTTTTTTTTCTTTAAATTGACCTTATAAATAAATCCTATGTTAAAGAAGTTTACCTTATTTGCATTTTTGATTCTTTTATCAAGTTTGCAATTATTCGCCCAACCAGAACGTTGGCAACAACAGATCAATTATAAAATTGATGCTGCTTTGGATGTACAAAAAAATACCATCAAGGGGACCGAAGAAATCCTGTATACCAACAATTCAACTGACACCTTACGTAAAGTGTATTTTCATATGTATTGGAATGCATTCCAGCCTAATTCTAATATGGATGTAAGAAGTCGAGAATTGGGTAAAACAATTTTAGGGAACAGAAGAGGAGAAGATATCAAAGACTGGGATATGCGTGTGCGTGATCGTATTCAAAATTTAAAGCCAGAAGAGTATGGTATTCAAAAAGTGAATACCATCACTATCAACGGCAAGGCACAACAATTAGTGGAGCATGAAACCATTTTAGAAGTGGTTTTAACACAACCTATTTTGCCAAAGTCTGTTGTTAAAATGAATCTGCAATTTGAAGCGCAAGTGCCGGTACAAGTGAGAAGATCAGGAAGAGACAATGCAGAGGGTGTGCGTTATTCTATGAGTCAATGGTATCCTAAAATGGTAGAGTATGATTACCAAGGATGGAATACCAATCCTTATATCGCTAGAGAATTTTATGGCGTTTGGGGTAATTATGATGTGACTTTAAGATTGGATAAATCTTATATGGTGGGTGGAACTGGTGTGTTACAAAATCCAAATGCACCATTAGACAAGGAAGGTCATAAGGTTTGGAATTTTAAAGGCAATACCATTCATGATTTTGTATGGTTTGCAGATAATAATTTTAAGCATTTGTCTAAAGAAGTGCGTAAAGGTTTAACGCTGCATGTGTACTATAAAGCAAAAGATGCGAAAGCGGATAGTGCTTGGGCCAATGTATTATGGGCTGCTGAAAAAGTATTGCCTTATATGGAAAAGAAAATGGGTGCGTATCCTTATCCTCAATATTCATTCATCCAAGGTGGTGATGGAGGAATGGAATATGCGATGGCTACTTTGTTAAAAGGCCCTGGATTAGGCACTGTATTTCACGAGTGGATACATAGCTGGTACCAACATATTTTAGGTACTAATGAAAGCTTGTATGCATGGATGGACGAAGGATTTACAAGTTATGGCGAAGATGATGTGACGCATCATTATGAGCAAAACTTTGCAACACAATCGCCATATATAAGTGAGGCAGCAAAAAAACAACTCACTGCATCAATCGAAAGGCAAGCAACGATGCTTCCTGCAGTGCAGTTTGGTAATTATAACGGTTATTTAGCATTGGCTAAAAGTGGTTTCGAAGAACCTATGTCAACGCATGCAGATCATTTTAATACCAACTATGCTTATTCTAATGCGGCATATAGCAAGGGAGCTACTTTTTTAGGTTTGTTGGGTTATGTGATGGGAGAAGCGAAGCGTGATCAATTGATGTTGAATTATTATAACACTTGGAAATTCAAACATCCAAATGCAAATGATTTTATACGCGTGGCAGAAAAAACAAGTGGCTTACAATTACAATGGTTGAAAGAATATTGGGTGAATAGTACTAAGACCATTGATTATGGTTTAAATGATATTCAAGTAAGTGGACAAGCTGCATTGATTAGTATTCAAAGAGTAGGAAAGTTTCCGATGCCTGTGGAAGTTGTTGTGACTTACAAGGATGGTACGAGTGAATTGCACTATATGCCATTGGATTTGATGTTGGGAGGAAAACAACAAGAGGGTAAGCTTAAACAAATCAATCATCCAGAATGGAAATGGGCACAACCTACTTATACTTTTGAGACAACGCAGCCATTGGGTGCAATCAAGTCAATTGAAATTGATCCTAGCCAACGAATGCCAGATATCAATAGAAGTAATAATAAAATTGAAATACCGAATTAATTAGTTTAGATATTTAAAAGAAAGAGAAGTTTTTGAAACAATGCTATGCTCGAGCGAGTATTCGAGCCTGTGAGCTATGAGCGAGGTATAGACGTTGTTTCAAAAACTATTTTCTTAGATAAAATTTATTTCTTAACCTGAATGATAAATTTCTCTTTAAAATAGTCCTCTTTAAAGATATCATAGATAGGCATCATCTTTGGTCTAGTGCCGCTTTCAAAAATTTCTTGATGTAAATCGCCGCCTTTTAAACAAATTAAACCATTTGGTTGATTTGGTTTTTTAACTAGTAAGGGGTTGGCCCATTTCCATAAATCTTTTAATGGCGCTACAGCTCTACTCACTGCGTAATCGAACTTTTTATTTTTAATATCTTCTACACGGGTATGCTTGGTCTCAATATTTTTAATGCCCACCATCTCACAAACCGCGTCCACCACTTTTAATTTTTTAGCAATACTATCTACTGCATAAAATTGTACTTCTGGGAAAAAAATCGCTAATGGCACAGTTGGGAAACCTCCACCACAGCCAATATCAATCACCTGTGTGCCTGGGGTCCATTCTGCAATAGCAGCAATGCTTAATGAATGAAGTACATGGTGTAAGTATATTTGATTGATATCTTTTCTGGAGACCACATTGATCTTTGCATTCCATTCCTGGTATGCCGCTTCTAATCCTGCTAATTGTGCTAATTGTGCAGGTGTAAAATCGTCAAAGTAACGGGTAATTAATTCCAATTTTTCTGTGGGCTTTTCCATACGCTAGGCAAGGTAAACAAATAATAGAATAACGACCATATATCAAATAAAATGTACCAAGGCCAAAGGTCTAGCTCGTTTAATTTTTTCATCGCGCCACGCAATATAAGTCCTTGCAAAATAGCTCTACATGCCCAAATACTTAAAATAATTACATATTCTTTAGTAAACACAAGTGCTACAATTAAAGCTGGATAAACTAAAAATTGACTCATTGAATATAAGCCTAATAAAAAAATATGCTTCTTTTTATAAAACTTGCTGGTGGTATAATGACGATATTTTTGAGTCATCCAATCTTTAAATGTGGTCTTTGGTTCACTCAATGTGTGTGCATCATGTTCTACCACAATCGCTGTATTACGTCTATTCGCTACTTGATTGATGAATAAATCATCATCACCACTTGGAATCTGATTGATCGATGAGAAGCCTTTGTTTTTAATAAATAGTTCACGCTTATATGAAAGGTTACGACCCACACCCATGTAAGGCAAACCTGCTAAGGCATAGGAGAAATATTGCAAAGCAGTTTGAAAAGTCTCAAAGCGAATGAGTTTATTCAATAAGCCTGGCTTCTTTTTATAAGCACCGTATCCCAATACAATTTCTTTTCCTTCATCATATCCATCCTGCATCAAGCGCATCCAATGTTCACTTGCTGGTAAACAATCGGCATCGGTTAATAATAAGGTTTCATTTTTAGCCGATTTAATACCCATAGATAGTGGGAATTTTTTTCCTGCAATCATTTTTGCTTCCTGTGTCAACAACACTGGGTTCAAATTTTTAAATGACTTTTTAAATTCATCTAATAAATATTTAGTCTCATCTTCCGAATTATCATTCACTAAAACAACTTCATGTGTGGTTGTATATTCTTGCACTAAAACACCAGGTAAAGTATTGGCTAAATTATGGGCTTCATTACGTGCACAAATCACCACAGATATAGGATGCTCTACGTGGACTGTTTTTTTTGGTTTCTTATAAATAGCCAATCTTAAAAAAAAGAATAGATAGTAAAAAACCTGAATGGCAATAACCGCTGCAAAAAAGCCTATAAGTATTTCATTTAGAACTGCTGTTGAAAAGGGTAAGTTGGTTGTCATAGCGCAAAAGTAAAGATTTTTGACCTTACCTTTGTCCCATGGCGGCATTACAATTTGAATTAGCAGCAGAGAGTCAAGAAGGTGCTTCTAGAGCAGGTACCATCACGACCGATCATGGGGTCATCCAGACGCCAATTTTTATGCCTGTAGGGACGATTGGTTCTGTTAAAGCAGTGACGCAACAACAACTAAAGCAGGATATCAATGCACAAATTATCTTGGGGAATACCTACCATTTATATTTAAGGCCTGGTACAGAGGTCTTAGAAGCTGCTGGAGGACTGCATAAATTCATGGGCTGGGATCGTCCTATTTTAACGGATAGTGGAGGGTATCAAGTATTTTCTTTAGCCTCTAATAGAAAAATTAAGCCCGAAGGTGTGGTGTTTCAATCACATATTGATGGAAGTAAACATTTGTTTACACCCGAGAATGTAATGGATATTCAAAGAAGTATCGGGGCTGATATTATTATGGCTTTTGATGAATGTCCACCTATTCCTAGTACCTATGAGTACGTGCGTAAAAGCATGGACTTGACACATACTTGGTTGGATAGATGTTTTAATCGGTTGGCGGAGACCCCAGATTTATATGGGTATACTCAGAATTTATTTCCCATAGTGCAGGGAGGACTCTATAAGGAATTAAGAAAAGCTTCTTGTGAATACATTGCTTCTAAGAATGCTGTAGGCAATGCAATAGGCGGGTTGAGTGTAGGGGAGACGGAGGAAGAAATGTATGAGTTCACCGCCTTATGTTGTGAAAACTTACCTAAAGAAAAACCTCGTTATTTAATGGGTGTAGGCACGCCATGGAATATTTTAGAGGCCATTGATTTAGGGGTAGATATGTTTGATTGCGTAATGCCTACAAGAAATGGTAGAAATGGTATGATCTTTACTTCGCAAGGCGTCATCAATATCAAAAATAAAAAATGGTATAAGGACTTTAGTCCAATCGATCCAGGCATACCAAATGAAATGAGTCAATACTATACCAAAGGGTATATCAGACATTTATTTGTGGCTGATGAAATACTAGGGATGCAACTTGCAAGTATCCAAAACCTCTCTTTTTATCTATGGTTGGTTGAACAAGCAAGAATACATATTATTGCCGGAGATTATAAAGCATGGAAAACATCTATGATTCCACAAATCAGTAAAAGATTATAAGCATTGAAAAAACTGGATTGGTACATATTAAAAAAATTTTTGGCAGTGTTTTTCTTTGCCATTTTTTTCTTTGCTGTCATTGCAGTGGTGATTGACGTGAGTGAAAAGACAGATGATTTTGTGCGATCTGGTTTGACGACCTCTGAGATCATAAATAATTATTATGTTGGATTTATACCCCATATTATAGCACTGTTATTTCCTTTGTTTGTTTTTATAGCGGTGATCTTTTTTACTTCTAAAATGGCAGGACAAACAGAGATCGTCCCAATTTTAGCAAGTGGCACTTCCTATAACAGATGGCTAAGGCCTTATTGGATTGGCGGTTTATTTTTAGGGTTGGTTTTATGGATATCTAACCAATGGATTGTGCCAAAAGCAAATAATATTCGTGGTGATTTTGAAGCCACGTATATTGATGCAAACTCCTCCTACAATGCTTTATTAAGAGGCTCTAATGACTATTATTTTAGGATTGATTCCTTTACATACGCAGGAATTTATGGGTACGACACTGCCTACAAAAGAGGGAGTAACTTTTTTGCTTATACGGTCAAGGGGGATCAAGTAGTGTACAATATCCGAGCAGAAGCAATTATTTGGGATACCGCAAAAAAGGATTGGGAATTGTCCGAAGTCTTGGAGCGAAAAGTAACAGACAAAAAAGAACTAGTGAAGTATCTGCCTAATGTCCACAAAAAATATCCTTTTAAACCAGTGGACTTGGAGAAAGATAAATATGCCAAAGACAAATTAACGACCCCACAACTCATCAAACAGATTAGGGTGGAGGCTTTAAGGGGTTCAGAGGGATTGAATGAGTTGAAAATAGAACGCTATAGAAGAGATGCAACCCCTATTACAGTATTACTTTTAACCATGATTGGCGCCATCATTGCTGGGCGAAAAGTCAGGGGTGGAAGTGGGGCCCATTTGGCAATGGGCTTTACCATTGCGGCCTTGTTTATTATCACAGATCGCTTCTCTACCATCTTCTCCACAAAGGGAAATTTACCTCCATTTATTGCAGCGTGGATACCCAACATTATTTTTGTCTTTGTCGTCTATTATTTATACAAAAAAGCCCCTAAATAAGCATTTCTTAGTTAACTTTGTGTCCAATTTTAAATCGTATTATTAACTATAATCATTGGATGTATGGAAGAGATCAAAGACAGGTTTGGTGAGAAAGCAACAGTGGCTGCTAATGAGATCAAAGAAATGCTAAAAGTGCATGGGGAAAAGAAGATTGGAGACATCACTTTAGCGCAGGTATACCAAGGTATGAGAGGCATGACTGGTCTTGTTACAGAGACAAGTTTATTAGATGCCCAAGAAGGGATTCGTTTCCGAGGATATTCCATTCCAGAATTACAAGCAAAATTACCAAAAGTAGAAGGTGGGGATGAACCGTTACCAGAAGGATTATTTTACCTGATGATGATTGGTGAATTACCAAACGATAGAGACGTTAAAAAAATTACTAGCAATTGGCAAAGAAGAAGCCATGTGCCATCCCATGTATTTGATGTGATAGATGCATTTCCATTAAGAACGCACCCAATGACAATGTATGTTGCAGCTGTGATGGCATTACAAACAGAAAGCAAGTTTGCACAAGAATATGCAAAGGGGATGAATAAAAAAGATTACTGGCAATATACTTATGATGATTCAATGAACTTGATTGCAAGATTGCCAAGAATTGCCGCGTATATCTACAGAAGAAAATATAAGAATAACGAACATATTCATCCAAATGGTTTATTGGATTGGGCAGGTAACCTTGCCTACATGATGGGTTATGAAGATGAGAGTACAAAAGAATTGATGCGTTTATATATGACCATTCATGCAGACCATGAAGGTGGTAACGTGTCTGCGCATACAACGCATTTAGTAGGATCTGCTTTAAGTGATCCTTATTTAAGTTACGCTGCAGGTATGAATGGTTTAGCAGGTCCTTTACATGGATTGGCGAATCAAGAAGTGATCAAATGGATTTTTGAAATGCAGGAAGCAATTGGAACGGATAGTCCTTCTAAAGAGCAGATTGTTGATTATGTTAAAAAGACATTGAGTGAAGGTAAAGTAGTGCCAGGATATGGTCACGCAGTATTAAGAAAAACAGATCCTCGATTCACTGCACAAATGGAATTTGGAAAAAAACATTTACCTAATGATAAATTAGTGAATACGGTTTGGAATATATATGAAACAGTTCCACCAATTTTGGAATCATTAGGAAAAGTAAAAAATCCATGGCCTAATGTGGATGCACATAGTGGTGCATTGTTAGTGCACTATGGCATTGTGGAATATGAGTTCTATACCGTTTTATTTGCAGTGAGTCGTGCTTTAGGTGTATTGGCTAGTTTGACATGGGATCGTGCATTAGGTTTCCCATTAGAGCGTCCAAAATCTGTGACTACTGCAGCTGTAAAAGACTGGATCGACGGCGTAGGAGAAAACTTAATTTAAAACAAATCTTGTATATAAAAAGAGCAACGATTTTTCGTTGCTCTTTTTATTGAAGGGACATTTCAAATAAGGGGAATTAGCTCAGTTGGTAGAGCGCTTGCATGGCATGCAAGAGGTCAGCGGTTCGAACCCGCTATTCTCCACAAATATTATTATTGATACATGATTTGGTTTAAAAAATTTCATTTTAGAATAATTGGTCTTATACTGATTGTTTTGATACATCAGCCTGGGTTTGCTCAAACGGCACCATTGAAGTTAAGGGTAGTTGATAATAAAAATCAATCTATTGCATTTGCCAATATCACCATTCAGATGATTGATAGTGCTACTATTAAAAATCAGGTAGCAGATAGCAATGGAAAAGCAAGTGTAATGTTACAACCTGGGAAATTATATATGCTAAAAACCAGTGCAGTTGGATATCAAACGGACAACAGAACAATCAAATTTGAAAATTTAAATAGTTTAAACATTCAACTTAAGGAAACGAATGGTCAGTTGAAAGAAGTCGTGGTGACTTCCACTAAACCTTTGATAAGACAGGAGGATGATAAATCGGTGGTGGATCCAGAGCCTTTAGCAGCTGCGTCGACCAATGCCTATGAGACGATGGAGAAAATTCCAGGTATTTTTATTGACCAGGATGGTAATATATATTTAAATGGATTGTCACCTGCGGGCATCCAAATCAACGGTAGAGAATTGAGGATGAGTGCTTCTGATATGGCCACTTTGTTAAAAAGTTTACCACCAAGTTCCATTCAAAAAATTGAATTAGTAAGGACACCTTCTGCAAAATACGAAGCATCTGGTGGTGGTGGGGTGGTGAATATTATTTTGAAAAAAGGGATCAAGATTGGATTAAATGGTTCCGTAAATACTGGAATGAATCAAGGGATTTATGGGAACCAATTCATTGGACTTACATTAAACAATACTACAGATAAATACAATTCCTATTTGAATACACAGTACAATCAAAATGATGGTTATAGTATTGTGAATACAGATCGATTTTTATCCATTGATACTGTGTTGAAACAAACTGCAAAAACTTTAAGCCCAAATAAATCTGCATACATAGGATTTGGCTTGGGTAGAAATTGGACAGATCGTTTTGAATTAAACTATGATGCAAGGATAAGTGGACAATCATTTCTCAATAGCACAAATAATGCATCCATACTTGAAAAAATTTCAGCAAAGAAAAATTTAAGTAGCATTGCTTCTCTGGTTGAAAATGATGGTTCAAATTTCAACTTCAACCAATCAGTTAGGTCAAAACTTAAATTAGATTCTTTAGGTGGTGAATGGACGATAGACATTTCCTATAATTTTATTCAATCCAATACAGATCAAACGTATAATAATACATTTTTTGCTGGTGGACTTGCCTCAAAAGGATCAGGAAATTTTACCAATGATCGAGATTTTCTAACCTATCAGACAGATTATAAGAAGAAGCGATTTGGCATCACTATCGAAGCTGGTTTAAAGTCAAGTATTTTAAGTTTTCGCAATAATGCCAATTATCAAAAAGATCTAAATGGTCTTATCGTAAAGGATCCCTTTAGAACAAGTGCCTATAATTTTAAAGAACAGATCAATGCAGGTTATTTGCAAGGTTCAAAAACTTGGGGTGCAGTGGTGCTTAAAGTTGGAACCAGGGTAGAGCAGACCATCATGCAAGGCAATCAAAAAATACCTTCTGACACTTCATTTTCACTGAACCGAACAGATGCATTCCCTTATGTGTTTTTAAGTCGTAAACTATTTAAAATTTCGGGCTATGAATTGCGAGGCTATTTAGTGTATCGTAAGACTATTAGCAGACCTAGTTATGAGTTCTTGAATCCATTTCCAAGATACATTGATCCTTTTTTATACGAATCAGGTAATCCGAGTTTAAGGCCACAGTTCACCTCTAATTATGAGGCTAATATTAGTGTGGATGACAAACCTATCTTTGCATTTGGGGTGAATGAGACTAAGGATATTTTTACGAATGTGCTCTATCAATCTCCCACGAATAATCAAGTAGCCTATCGTACTTATGATAATCTTGGTAAAAGCAGAGAGACCTATTTTAGAGGTATCGCTGTGATTCCTCCTGGTAAAGCTTTTTTTGCCGTGGTAGGGGCACAATTAAACCATAATGTTTACAATGGTATTTACGAACAAAAACCAATTGTTTTCGATAAAGCTACTTGGACATTCTTTACTTTTCAGTCTTTGAAATTAGATAAGCTTTCTACCTTCACCATCAATGGATTTTGGAGAACCAATGGGCAACAACAATTTTATGAATTGGATAATTTTGGTCAATTGAATAGTTCATTGAACAGACAATTTTTGAATAAAAAATTAACCGTAACCTTATCCATGAACGATATCTTCTTTACCAATAAAAATACATTCACCTTAAGACAAGGAAGTATTTATGCAGTTGGATTTAGAGAAAATGATACAAGAAGATTCGGGATCAATATCCGCTATAATTTTGGAATCAAACCAAAAGAACAAAAATTGGATATGTTAGATGCAGATGTAAAAGTCAACTAAAAAAATGTAAATAATTAGTAATAGCTTCCATCAGGGCATAAATACTCATTGAGCCCATCAAAGCAACCACAAGCCAGCCAGCCAGTTCGATCCATAATGGATACTTGTATTGTTTTAGTATAGGAATCCTTCTGCTTGCAATTAACATGATTGCTAATGCAAATGGTAAAATAAAACCATTGATTAAGCCTGCAAAAAGTAATAATTCCTTAGGTTTCCCTATCCAAATAAATATGCAGGTAGAGATGAAGATAAATCCACTAATTGAAAATCGTTCATGATTTAAAAATGGGATATCTAATTTTTTGATAAAGGAATAGGAGGTATAGGAGGCACCAATGACAGATGAAATGGCTGCACTCCACAATACAATACCAAATACAAATAAGCCCCATCTGCCTCCTGCAGTTTCAAATACAGTAGCTGCTGGATTATTTTTATCTAGATGCACGCCTTGAGACACGACACCCACCACAGCTAAAAATAATATGAATCGCATGAAAGAGGAGATGAGAATCCCCCTACTTGCACTTTTAGTCACAAAGCCTAAATGTTCTGGGCCAACCATGCCAGCGTCAACCAATCGATGTGCTCCAGAGAAGGTGATATAACCACCCACCGTGCCACCTACAATGGTGACAATGGCCAGTAATGAAATTTGTTCTGGCACAAAACTATGTTGCACTGCATCAAGAATAGGAGGGTTTGCTGCATACACTATTAATAAGGTCAAACTTATTTTTACGATTCCTAAAATTTTAGTGAGACGGTCTAACATTTTGCCAATCTCATCTACCCAAAAAATAACAATAGCAATCACACCACTTAAGATGGCTCCTTTTGCAAAGCTGATCCCAGTTAATAAATTGAGTGCAAGTCCACAACCAGCAATATTGCCAATATTAAATGCAAATCCACCAATTACAATGGATAAGGATAAAAGATATCCAAGGCCAGGCAATAATAAATTTGCAATTTCTTGTGCACGCATGCCGCTTAATGTAATGGCTCTCCATATATTAATTTGTGCACCAAAATCAAGTAAGATAGAAACTAAAATGACAAATCCAAAACTAGTCAATAGTTGTTCTGTGTAAAAGGAAGTTTGTGTTAGAAAACCTGGACCAATTGATGAATTGGCCATTAAAAAAGCGGCACCTAAACTTATTCCTGTCAAAGAGGGAACTGCTGCTTTTGAATTAGGGTTGTTTGATTTCAATCTTGTGTTGTTGTAATGTATTGAATAAGTGTTTTGCAATTTCAACTGCTCCAGGATGATCTCCATGAATACAAATAGTTTCTGCATTGACAGCAATCATGCTTCCATCATGAGTTTTAAGCTCTTGATCCAATACCATGGACAATACTTGTTTTGCCGATTCAATTGGATCTGTGATGAGTGCATGATCCAAATATCTTGGGGTTAATTGTCCATTGGCTTGATAGGTCCTGTCTGCAAAAACTTCTTGCACAGATCTTAAACCAATTGCTCTTGCTTCTTTAATGGTATGACTTCCACTCAATCCATACAACATAATTGAAGGATCAATGGCTTGTATAGTTTGTGCAACAATCTTACTTGATAAAGCATCTTTTGCACAATCATTATACAATGCTCCATGTAATTTTACATGATGAATCTTGCAACCCATTTGGTTAGTTATTTTTTCAAATACACTAATTTGGTCACTAATTAATTCAGCGAGTTCAACTAGTGCAATTGTTTGAGATAGTCGTCCAAAATTTTCTCTGTCATTATAGCTAGGATGTGCACCTATAGCGACATCATGTTCTAATGCTAATTCGATTGTTTTTTTGATGACATCTTCATTGCCAGCGTGGTAACCACATGCAATATTGGCGCTACTAATGAATGGCATGAATGAAGCATCATTCAACATGCCTTCTCCCATATCACAATTGATGTCAATGCATAAACCATGACTGTATTGATCGATAGAGTTGATGTGCTGTTTGAACATTTGTAATGCTTAACTTAAATGGACATTGGTTATTTAGTTGCGCAAGCCTAGGTAAATCTACCAAAATTATTTGACCCAAATTCGCATAACCTCCAATGGTTTGATGATCAGCCATTAAGACAATGATTTGACCATTAGGCAATAATTGTATGGTACCCATAGTCACCGCACTAGATAGGTAATCTTTGGGTGCTGCTAAATGGATTGCTGGCCCATTGAATAAAAAGCCCATTCGATTCGATTTTGCATCAATAGTGAATGATTTATGCATCAATGCTTGAATAGATGCATGATCTAAATCATTCCATGCTGGTCCTGGAATGAATCTTATTTCGTGCTCATTAAATAAATTCTTTTGAACCTGTTGAATGGTATTTTGCTTGAATGGATTGATTGAGAGCACTATTTCAGGAGCCTTGTGAATGACAAAATGATCTCCTTTATTTAAAGTCGTTTGGAAACTACTAAAACTATTGAGCCATTTTTTACTTTCATCCAACTTGCCTTTAAATGCTAGATAGCAAGAGCGACCTTCAATAGGTTGAAGAAAACTAAGCTGGTCTTTAGGATACACATGAATGGGTGTATTGAGTGCAACACTTTTTTCGTTGATTACTGGAACAAAATTTGCTCCACAAATACAGATATACATGGCCTCATCGAATTCAAAAACGGCAGCTGGAAAATGCAATTCAAAAACTGGGTGATTTAAATCATTGTCCAAAATTGTATTCGCCAATTGTGCAGATAAAAAATCCATCGGTCCGCTAGGTTGAATGCCCAGATGCTGAAATCCATACCTGCCTGCATCGATGATGCGATCCGAAAGTCCCTTTTTGATGATTTTAATGGACATCTTCATGGGTGTTTAAGGTGTGGAATAATTTCAAATCAATTGGCTTAAATCTTACTTGATCTCCTGCTTTGAATAGGGTGAGTGAGGTACTTGTAGGATCAAATATTTTGATCGGGGTACGTCCAATAATTTGCCATCCACCAGGAGAATTCATTGGATAAATACCAGTCTGTTTTCCTGCAATACCCACACTGCCTGCAAGTACTTTTGATCTTGGTGATGGATGCCTTGGTAATTGAATTGCATGAGGGACTTCTCCCATATAAGCAAAGCCTGGTAAAAAACCCAGACAATATACGGTGTAAATTTTTTCACTATGTTGTTGTATCAGTTCATCTATGCTGCAATTCAATGCTTTGACTGCATTTTCTAAATCAATACCTAAGCTCTCGTCATAGCAAACAGGAATCTCTATCATCGATCTTCTCTCAATACTTACAATATTATTTTTGGATGCATTATTAAAAGCTTCTAAAATAGTATGTGCGAATAAAAAAGGATTTGAATCAAAATGGAGGATATCGTAGACCAATGTTAAAGTATCATATGCAAGTATAATATCCTTAATTCCATTGATTTTCTCATTGGTCACAAATTGGGTGAAAGCTAATAAATTTGGATCAATGTCCTTTAATTGTCCTGTATTTATTTTATATACAATAGCGTGGTCTCCAAGTAATTGTATTTGAAATGTAGGTCGCTGGCTTTGCATCCCTAAACTTACCATTTTAAATAAGTTAATTGATTGTTTGTTCTGTTATTTTACCTGTAGTCTTGTGCTTTAGAATTAATTTTTTCGCACCATAATGGGTCATTTCTTCTTTTACTAAATAATGATCGGCATCATATTCAACTAAATGACTTTCCTTAGTTAAGCCAGTCTTGCCTCTCCAGATATCCAAATGAACAGGTTCCCATAATTTTGATTTAGCCGATTTGTAGGCTGCATCTAAAATACAATTCACCACATAGCCATCATAAAATGTTTCTTTTGGTGCAACACCTTTTTCGATTGAGTTGAACATATCCATGAACATATGATTGTATCCAAGTTCATTCAATTCATCACCCACAGGGAACAACCAGCCTCTATCACTCTCTGCTTTTTCTGCAATATAGTCTCCACCTTTGCCAGTCGTGAACATCTCAAAGCCTGTTCTTAAAAAACTATTGATCCAAATAGTACCTTCTGTACCCATCACTTCATCTCTTAAATCTAAGCCACCTCTAAAAGTCCAACTCACTTCAAATTGACCAATTGCACCGTTCTCATATTTTACTAAACCAATGGCATGGTCTTCGGCTTCAATTGGTTTCACTTGTGTATCTGCCCAACACATCACTTCAATGGGTTTAATATCTTTACCAATATAAGATCTTGAGATTTCTACGCAATGACAACCTAAATCTAAAATACATCCACCACCTGCTTGTTCTATATCCCAAAACCATTCACTATGCGGGCCAGGATGTGTTTCTCGAGACTTCGCCCATAATACGCGACCCAAAGCACCTTCTTTCACACTTTGATTGGCCTTGATAAATTTAGGCGTATACACAAGATCTTCTAAGTAACCATTGAAGATGCCTGCTTCTTCTACCGCAATCAACATACGTTTGGCTTCTGCACTATTGCGACCAAGTGGCTTAGTGGTCATGACTGCTTTTTTATGTTTGCAACACATCATCACGGCGGCTTCGTGTAAATTATTGGGTAAAGAGATACAAACAATATCTACATCCGGATGTGCAATGGCTTCCTCCATTTCGGTGGTCCAGTGTGCACAGTTGTAATCTGCAGCAAATTTTTTCGCTGATTCTTCACGGCGTGCATAAATACTTACCACTTTGTCTTTACTTCTGTAGCCTTGTAATGCATCTGCATAAAAACGGCCAATAAACCCAGCACCTAACATTGCGATTCTCATAACTGAAAGAATGAATAATGAAAAAATTAAAGTATAAAAAAAAGCCTACCCAAGGGGATAGGCTTTGTAAAATATATTATGCAACTTCGACTTCTTTTTTCTCTTTAAAGAATAAGATAAAAGCAATCAATACCGCGCCTGCAATTACTGCTGGGGTTAACCAAATACTAGTCCAGTTGTGGCCAGTGGCATCTGCTAATTTATTTTGCTCTACTACAAATCCGCTGTAGTTGGTTCCGATGAACATACCTACACCATATGTAGCAAATGTAAATAAACCTTGTGCTGCATTCTTGATATTTTCACCTGCCTTCTTTTCTGTATACATATAACCAGTCACAAAGAAGAAGTCATAGCAAATACCGTGTAAAATAATACCAGCATACAACATCCAGGTTGCATCCATATTGCCATAAGCAAAACATACATAACGTAATACCCATGCAGCGATACCAAAAATCAACATATTTTTAACACCAATCTTATTGAATAAAAAAGGAATCGCCAAAATAAAAATCGCTTCTGACATCTGCCCCATAGTCATTTTTCCAGCTGCATTGTCTAAGCCAATTTCATTTAAGAAAGCGTTAGCAAATCCATAATAAAAAGACAAAGGAATACAAATTGCGATGGCTGATATAAAGAAGATTAAGAATGATTTATTCTTTAATAATACAAAAGCATCTTTTCCTAAAATAGCACCCATAGATGATGGGGTGCCTGCTGCTTTTGGAGGTGTATTTGGTAAAGCAAAACTCAATAAACCTAAAGCTGCAGATATACCTGCTGCAACAATGAATGTACCTTCAGTTTTTTCAATACCCAATTGACTAATTACTAAACCAGCAGCAATCCAACCTAAGGTTCCAAAAACGCGGATCCATGGAAATTGTTTTCCTGGATCTGTCATTTGCGCAAATGCAACACTATTACTTAATGCAATGGTAGGCATGTATAATAAAGAGTAAACTAGAATCACCCAGTAAAAACTAGTATTATCCACTTTGGTTGCGTAAAAAAGTAAAGCTGCACCAACTATATGCAATACACCCATAATTTTTTGAGCAGCAAAAAAGCGATCAGCAATCATGCCTACAAAAAATGGAGAGATGATGGTCGCAATTGCACCAGCACCATAAGCAGCACCAATGGCAACACCTGATGCGCCTAATTTTTCGCCCATATAAGTACCCATTGTAACATACCAAGCACCCCAAATGTAATATTGGAGAAACATCATAAGAGATAATAATACACCTGTTTTTAATTTCATAGGTTTTGATTTAATCTTTGGTTATTTTTAAGCGTATTCAATATACAAACTATATTGTAAAAAGGACACAATGAATACTAAAAAATACCCCACTCAGGTATATGAGTAGGGCAGATAACTAAGTTGTATAGATGTTTTAGGCCTCTAGTGCTTGAAGGATATCGTTTAAGATATCTTCCTCGTGTTCCAAGCCTACCGAGATTCTAATAAGTCCTGGAGTGATTGCAACGGCTTGTCTTTCTGCTTCGGAAAGTCTAGCATGGGTGGTACTTGCTGGGTGTGAAGCAATACTTCTGGTATCCCCAAGGTTTGCAGTTAATGAAAGCATTTTTAGTCGGTTTAAAAATGATTGTCCTGCTTCCAAGCCACCTTTCAATTCAAAGCAAACGATACCGCCACCATCTTTCATTTGTTTGATAGCAATAGCATGTTGTGGATGGGATTGAAGGAAAGGATATTTTACAAAATTAATTTTTGGATGGCCTTCTAATTTTTGTGCAATCGAAAAAGCAGACTTACTATGTCTTTCCATTCTAACTTCTAGAGTTTCTAAACTCTTACTCAAAACCCAAGCATTGAAAGGAGACAGGGATGGCCCTGTATTTCTGCAGAATAAATATATTTCATGAATCAATTCTTTTTTGCCTAAGACAGCTCCACCTAGAACGCGTCCTTGTCCATCTATCCATTTGGTCGCAGAATGCACCACAAGGTCTGCACCAAGATCAATTGGTGTTTGACCAATTGGAGTTGCAAAACAATTGTCTACATTTAAAATGACATGGTGTTTTTTAGCAATCGCACTAATCATTGCAATATCTAAGACCTCTAATCCAGGATTAGTAGGGCTCTCCAAATAAATCATTTTTGTATTTGGTTGGATCGCGGCTTCCCATTCAGCTGCAGTAGCGCCTGCAGAAACATAACTATATTCTATCCCATATTTTGGAAGGTATTTAGATACCACGTTATGGGTGCTTCCAAAAATAGCATTACAAGATAAAAGGTGGTCGCCTTTTTTTAACAAAGCCATGAAAGAACCAAATACCGCACTCATTCCACTTGCTGTTGCGAAGCCTGCTTCTGCATGCTCCAATACTGCCAATCGATCCACAAACTCTTGGACATTTGGATTCGAGAAACGGCTATAAATATTATCATCTGATTCATCTGCAAAAGCAGCACGCATCGACTCTGCTTCATCAAAACAAAAACTACTTGTTAGAAACAAAGGACTTGAATGTTCTCCCTCTGCAGTTCTTTCTATTTGTGTACGAATTAATTTAGACTGATTGTGTTTCATGAATACAAAATAAAAATTATAAAATTTCAACTTCCCAAGTAATCACCGCACCAGCAGCTCTTAAAGTGGCAGCGACTGAACAATATTTATCTATAGATAAAGCACAAGCTTTTTCTGCTTTTTCTTTTGTCATTGATCCTTTTAATTTAAAAACAACATGAATCGTTTCCCATAAAGCAGGTTCTTTTCCAACTGCTCTTTCTCCGGTAATCACCATTTCATAATGTTCAATGGTTTCTTTTTGTTTATTTAAAATCATCACCACATCCACACCGCTACATCCACCCAACGCACTTAATAAAGCTTGCATTGGTCTAACGCCATTGCCATGACCACCTTGGTCCGCTGGAATATCCATTGTCATCACCTGACCAGTTTCGTCCAGAGTTTGAAATTGATAATCGTTGTCGGTGCGTTTAAGTGTGATTGTTGCCATTTGATAGATTTGTGTCTTGAAAAGGAATTATAAATATTGTACCTTTACAAAGGTAATTCAAATAGCTACTTAGTTAGCACAAGAAAGCGATAAAATGGACCCAGTCATTTATAAATACCATCAACCTTTTACCCTTGAATCTGGTATCAGTTTGCCAAAGCTCAAAATAGCCTACCATTATTACGGGGAATATACCCCAGGTAAAAAAGTAGCTTGGGTTTGTCATGCGCTTACGGCTAATTCAGATGTAGCTGATTGGTGGAAAGGTTTAGTGGGGGAGGATGCCATCATCAATCCCAACGATTACTTTATTATTTGTGCAAATATCATTGGGTCATGTTATGGGTCAACTGGTCCATCCACCATGTTGGATCAATTTCCAATGATCACCATTCGAGACATGGTGAAAGCGCATATTTTATTGAGACAACATTTAGGAATCGAATCCATTGACCTTCTATTAGGAGGCAGCATGGGTGGATACCAAGCTTTAGAATGGGCAATCATGGAACCTACAGTAATTCAAAAAATGTTTTTGATTGCCACCACAGCTGCTGAAAGTGCTTGGGCGATTGCCATCCATACGGCACAAAGATTGTCGATAGAAGCAGATAATACATGGAAGGAAGCCAAGCCAAATGCTGGAGCTAAAGGATTGAAAGCGGCAAGGGCGATTGGGATGTTGACCTATCGTAACTATGACATCTTCAAAGAAAAACAAACCGATTCAGATGCGGAAAAAACAGATGGTTTAAAAGCTGCTTCATATATCAATTATCAAGGAGATAAATTAGTGAATCGATTTAATGCATATAGTTATTGGTTACTTACAAAGTCTATGGATAGTCATCATCTTGCGCGTGGTCGTGGAGGGGATTTAAAATCAATTTTAGCATCTATACAAATTCCAACTTTAGTGATTGGGATCAACAGTGATATTTTATGCCCTTTAGCCGAACAAAAGTTTTTGGTAGACCATATGCCAAATGCAAATTTGGTAGCAATTGACTCCATGTATGGTCATGATGGCTTTATTATTGAAACAGCAACAATCACTGCACATTTAAAAACATGGCTTAGCAAAGTAGTTAAGACTATTGAATTATAAATTGAATGAATAGTAGTAACAGGGTTAAGCCCATCATTATATAAATCATTTTTCTACTTTTTTCAATTTGGAATACTATGACAGCCATGCTTATGAAGGCTATTATAGAGAGTATTATACCTGTTTTTACATTGAACCAAGGTGCGGATTGATATAAAAAACTCTGAGAAAAAATAGAAAAAAGTATAAGTAAAAGGATTGCCCCTTTATTTTTTGTTGTCATATTTATGTTTAATTACAATCTTCAAAATCTAATTTACAACCTACTCTCATTGCTTGTAAATGTTCTATAGCAATTCCACCACATGCTAATTGAAAAAATACTCCACCAGCTCCTCCAGTTATAGCGCCTATTCCAATTGCAGTGGCTGTACAACCTAAAATTTCAGCTGTGTATACAATATTACTCATTCGTGTACAATTATTATATTTTTCTAAACATTTATTTTCAAATACTAGTGATTGTTTATTTGAATCTTTATTAATATTATTTATTTCATTAAGTAAATTCTGAATTTCATTTTGCGAATAATGCTCCAAAAAGCTATATTTTTTTCGAATGGAATTAGCTAATGTTGATTGTGTTTTAAAAAATAAATTATAGTCGGCAATTGTATTAAAGCCTAATAAACTTGAAAGTTGTATTTGTTCGTTATTATTTAAGTTAGGCTTTTTTAATAGTTGAATACAATCCTTGCTAGGATTTCCTATTTTTTTAATAAAAAATTCATTATAGCTAATAAGTTTTTGTACCATTTGATCAGTTTTGAATTCTTGAATAGTAGGAAATGTTTTTATAGCTGAATTTTCTTGCTTTTGACAAGACAGTAATAGTAGAGATGCCGTTAAAATTTGGAATAATTGGTTTTTCATTTTGTTTACTTTTTGATTTATATAAAAATATTATCAAACAAAATGCTGTTTTTAAGTATTTATACTTGTTCTATTTTCAATTAGATATCCTATGGTGGATATAAATAATGCTCATGATATTATCAAAACAACTAATTTTACAATTAAATCAATTGACTATGGGTATTTTAAGACAATTTGGAGAGTACTTATTCATTAAGAAAAGAGATCCAAATCAGCCAAGGACACAATGGATGAAATACATGCACGGCATGAATCGTATTTCATTGCTGATTTTTATTTTCGCAATCCTGTTTACTTTGTTTAGGGTATTTATCCTGCCGCTTTTTAAATAAAGTGACTTTCATAAAAGTCAAGCAATCATTTATTTTTTATTCAGAGTCTCCTGAATAATGCCAGCTGCAACCTCAGTGGCTTTATGTCCAGTGGTCAATACTTGTTTTAGCGCTGTATAATCTGCTTTAATAGCAGCTTCTTTAGTAGGATCTTCCAATAGTTTTTTTAATTCAATGGATAGATGCTTTGTAGTTAAATCTTCTTGTATCAATTCTTTCACCACTTCTTTATCCATAATTAAATTGACCAAGGCGATAAATTTAATTTTGACAAAACGTTTTGCCAACGCTAAAGTAATTGGGTTGCCTTTATAACAAACAATTTCTGGGACATTTAATAAGGCAGTTTCTAAAGTAGCAGTACCACTTGTAACCAATGCAGCTTTACTATGTTGCAAGATAGCGTAGGTATTTGCGGCGACTACATGTACATTTGGTAGATTAGGGATGAGTGTATTGAACCAAGTGGCATCTATACCGGGTGCTTGTGCCACAACAAAATGTTCATTAGGAAATTCCTTCGCAACAGAAAGCATGATAGGCAATTTTTTTTGAATCTCTTGTTTGCGACTTCCGGGTAATAATGCGATCAATGCTTGATTTTGTAATTGTGGTATTGGATGCGGTAAAGGTGCAAGTGCATCAAGCACTTCCATCAAAGGATGTCCAATATAATCCACTTCCCAATCCCATCTATCTTTAAAATACTTTTTTTCAAAAGGTAGGATACACAATAAACGATCAATAGATGCGCGCATTGCAGGTACTCTATTTTCTTTCCAAGCCCAAACTTGCGGTGCAATAAAATACACCACTTTCAATCCTTTTTCTTTCGCCCATTTTGCAATGCGTAAATTAAAGCCAGGATAATCAATACAAATTAAAACCTCTGGTTCAAATGCAGTGATATCTTTTTTACAGAATTTGATATTGGATAAGATGGTCCTTAAATTCATCAATACTTCTACAAAGCCCATGAAAGCGAGGCTACGATAATGTTTCACAAGATGACCTCCGGCTGCTTGCATCAAATCGCCACCCCAACACTGTATCGTTGCAGATGGATCATTCTTTACAATGGCTTTGATCAAATTGGATCCATGTAAGTCGCCGCTAGCTTCGCCAGCTATGATATAATATTTCATCTATAAAAACCATTTAGCTGCAATAGCCACTATTGCATAAATACAGGTGGTAAAAAAAATGCCTTTCGCGGTTTTGTCGATTTGTTTTTGAAAAAAGAAAGTCAATGCAGCTGCGTTTAATAAAAGTGACACACTAATCATTGCAGATAGAATAGATTTCTGGCTTGCCAATAAATCTATGAAAGTTTGTACAGGCACCATGCTAAATTTCCACTGATAGAATCCAACAAAACCTAAATAGGGCAGTGCTAAACCAATGATAACGCCAATGATATAATTGTCTTTCTCTAATTGCATTGATTTACCATTTCCATTTTTTACTTAATTGTGCTTTCAATACATGGTTGGTCAAATCAAATTGAACTGGTACAACGCTTACATAATTGTTTTTAAGCGCCCAAACATCGGTATCTTTTGACTTATCAAAGTTTACGAATTCGCCAGTTAGCCAGTAATATTTTTTACCATGTGGATCGGTACGCTCAACAAATTTCTCATCATATTTTGCATAAGCCTGTTTGCAAATTTTAATCCCCTTGATCATCTTTGTGGCTACTTTAGGAATATTCACATTCAAACATAAATGCTTATCCAATTTTTTATCTGCCAATACATGTTCAACAATAATACGAGCATAGTGCATAGCTGCTGTAAAATCTGCATCAATACCAAGGTCTAATAAACTAAAACCAATACTAGGAATACTTTCAATAGAGGCTTCTAAAGCTGCAGACATGGTGCCAGAATAGATTACATTGATGGAATGATTGGCTCCATGGTTGATACCGCTTAGACATATGGTTGGCTTTCGGTGCAATACCTTGTCCACAGCCAATTTTACGCAGTCCACAGGCGTCCCGCTACATGTATATGCTTCTACAGAAGGATCGTCCTCCCAAACCACTTTGGTCAATCTTAAATGTTGGCCTAATGTAATGGCGTGCCCCATGCCACTTTGAGGTTTGTCTGGTGCTACCACTATCACTTTTCCCAAACCTTGAACTGCTTTTACAAGGGCATGGATTCCAGGTGCACCGATACTATCATCGTTGGTTATTAATATAACGGGTTGATCCTTTTTTACTTTCGCCATACTGCAAGTTACCAAGAAGGGGGATGGCCTCAAAAAAAATAAATTACTAAATAAATTTGGAAAAACTAAAATAATTAGTAAATTGCACTAAAATTATTAGTTATGTCATACGCAGGAAAGAATTTAAAATTCATCAGAAAGCAACGTGATTGGACTCAAGAAGAGTTAGCCAACCAACTTCAAATTAAACGTTCACTTGTGGGTGCCTATGAAGAAGGCAGGGCAGAGCCGAGATTAGAAGTGCAGGAAGCCATTTGTGCTTTAT
>Ga0214921_10003588_pt1 | contig 23594 bp, 18 predicted proteins | sample LL1505_MetaG_FD_177992 | JGI IMG/M metagenome (GOLD analysis project Ga0214921, IMG submission 177992) | Freshwater microbial communities from Lake Lanier, Atlanta, Georgia, United States - LL-1505 | ecosystem: Environmental > Aquatic > Freshwater > Lake | place: USA: Georgia | collected...
CCACTTCGGCCCCTCTATCGTAGCGGGGCGGTGGCTTTGGTACCGAAGGTGGGAGTCGAACCCACATGACCTTTCAGTCGACCGATTTTGAGTCGGTTGCGTCTGCCATTTCGCCACTTCGGCACCCATAGATCCTAGCGGCGCGGCACACTAGGCACATGACACGTGGCGGCAGACCAGGGGGAGGCGAGGGGGCGGAGCGTACGGCGCTGCTCGCCGCCGCACGCGCGGGCTCCGAAAACGCCTTCCGCGACCTCTTCACCCCCGACCTCGACCTTGCCTGGCGAATGGCGCTGCGCATCACTGGGAGCGAGGCGAGTGCCGATGACGCCCTGCAGGCGGGGCTGATCTCCGCGTACCGATCCCTTGATCGAGTGGAGCCGACCAACCTCCGGGGCTGGTTCGTGCGCATCGTGGAGAATGCCGCGCGCGACCTCATGCGCCGCGAGCGCCGCCATCCGACACTCCCGTTCGCCAGCGAACCACACGAAGAGGCGGGGGAGGGAGAACGCCGCGAACGCGTCGCGGCTGAGCCGCAGGCGGGGGCGGCCTCCGATCCCGCAGAGCGCGCTGAGGTGAGCGAGCTCGCTGCCGCCCTTGCGACCGCCTTGGCGAAGATCCCCGAAGAGCGGCGCCGGGCGATCCTTCTCTACGACGTCGATGGCTACGACTATGCAGAGATCGCCGAACTGACGGGAGTTTCGGTGGGCACCGTCAAGAGCCGCATCAGTCGGGGGCGCGAAGAGCTGCGCCGCCTCCTCGCCGACCTGCGGCCGGGAACCGCTGGTGCACCGCTATCGTTGGGAGAGTGAGATGAGCAATGCCGCCGGCACCCCTGAGCACGATTCGCTGAGCGCCTATCGCGCCAGTGAGCCCCGCCGCGCCCGTGACCCCTTCGCCAACCCCGCCCTGCGCAGCGAGATTGCACGGATCGCCGAGGCTCGAGCCCAGCGTGCTGCGAGTGGCTGGCGCTCCGTCCTCTTTGGCTGGCTGAGCGCCGCGCCGCGTGGTGCCCTTGCGGGCGCCGCACTCTCCGTGGCGCTCCTTCTTGGAGGCGTCGCGGGCCAATTCGCCGGTGCAAGCGAGAGCGCGGTGCGGATGGACGCGGGAGCGGTTCCGCTCGCCTCAAGTACCGTCCCGCTGGCCTCGAGTGATGCGAAGGCGGGCGGCGAAGGCGACGAACTCCACGAGTTGGGGGAAATCGAGGGCTCGACCCTCGCTGCGGCGGCTGCACTCCTACTACTGACGGGGAGCCTTGCGGTGGTGTTCGTGACCGTGCGGAGGCGTCGCGCCTAGCCGAAGGGCTCTGCACTCCTGCGGTACCCTCGCGGTATGCCAACCAAGCGCCGTCTCCTCCTCGTTGATGCCTATGGGCTGATCTACCGCGCCTTTCACGCGCTACCGCCACTGACGAATAGCCGCGGCCAGCTGACGAATGCGGCGTATGGCTTCACCAGCATCTTGTTGCGGACGATGGCCGACGTCGATCCTGAGCGTGCCATCGTGGCCTTCGATGCCCCAGGCACCACCTATCGACATGAGCGGTTCCCCGCGTACAAGGCACAACGACCCTCCATGCCCGACGAGCTTCGCTCTCAGGTGCCGATCGTCCGGGATCTCGTTGCTGCGCTCGGCCTACCACTCCTCGAGGCAACTGGGTACGAGGCCGATGACGTGATCGGCACGATCGCAACCGCGGCGGAGCGTGACGGCTGGGAGGTGCACATCGTCTCAGGCGACCTCGACATGTTGCAGTTGGTTACCAAAAAGGTTCACCTCATGCATACCGCCAAGGGTGGTGCAGATGCGATCGTTGAATACGATCCAGAACGGGTTTTTGCTCGGTACGGCCTTACCCCAGAGCAGATGGTGGACTTTAAGTCGCTCAAAGGCGACAGTTCCGACAACATTCCAGGCGTGCCAGGTGTTGGAGAGAAGACTGCCTCTAAGTTGATTGCCACCTTTGGCTCCCTAGAGCAGCTGTATCAGCGGCTCGATGAGGTTGAACCGGTACGCATTCGCGAGGCGCTCGCTGCAAACCGCGATGCAGCATTCGCGGGCCAGGGGTTGATGACCATTGATCGCGATGCGCCACTCGTGCTGCCAGCCACGGGGGGCGAGATAGGTGTGTACGACCGCGATGCGGCGCTCGCCCTCTTCCGTGACCTAGAGTTCCGCGCACTCGCGCAGCGCCTACCGCCTCTCGCTGGTGAAGATCGTGTCGCGGCAAACGCCGCAGTGAGCGCTGCAGCGGCGGGGGCTGCGCTACGTGGCTCAGCTGCGCCGGTCGTGAAGGCTGCGCCGAAGGCGAGCCCTGCGAGCGACCTACAACTCGGATTCAACTTTGATGCGGTGACGGCGGGGAATGCCGCTGCCGGCCGATCGACGCAGGCGGAGAGCATCACCACAGATGAGTCTGACGCGCACGCCAAGATTGAACAGGTCAAGCGCGGCGAGCTCGCTGCGGCTGGCATTAGCGTCCTGCGTGCGGCAGATGAGGCGCGCGATGCGTTCCGAGGCCTTGCGGCCGACGGGCACCTCGCCATTGGTGGTGTCGGCGCAGATCGACGCGGCCCGGAGGCAGAACTCGCCATCGCGATTGTCGATGACGCGGGAACAATTCTCGCCGCCGATGATGGAGCCGTGGTGCACGCGCTTCTTGAGGCGCTCGCCAACTCAAAGCGCGATATTGCAGGTCTCGGGGTGAAGGGACTGATCGGTGCCATGGTGAGCATTCGCCCAGAGGCGTCGCCGCACCTCATTGATGACGTGGCGCTCGGCACCTGGATTGCAAACGTCACCATGCGCAACCCGGGGCTGGTAGAGGTGGCCTCCGCACGACTCGGGGCCGATCTCCCTGACCAGCTGGAGCCGCTGCAGGAGGCGGTCCTCGCCGCACTCGTGACGCGAGCCTCGCGCGGCCCCCTCGCGGAAGAGTTGCGCGAGGCCGGCACGCTGCGCCTCTATCGCGAAATTGAGCTGCCACTTGTTGAAGTGCTGGCGCGCATGGAGATCGCTGGCGTTGCCGTGGATCAAGCAGCGCTTGCCGAACTGGGCACGGCCTTTGGCGCAGAGATCACCCGACTTGAGCGCGAGGCAGCCCGAGTGGTCGGCCACGCAGTGGCACTCGGCTCACCGAAGCAGCTCGGCGAACTCCTCTTTGTGGAGCTCAACCTTCCGAAGGGGAAGAAGACGAAGACGGGGGCCTGGTCAACTGATGCAAGCGTGCTGGAGGAGATCCAGGGGGAGCACCCGATCGTTGAGATCGCCATGGAGTGGCGCACCGTGTCGAAGCTGCAGAGCACCTACGTGGAGGCGCTGCCGAAGCTCGTTGAGGGTGACGGCCGTGTGCACACCACCTTCCAGCAGGCGGTGGCGGCAACAGGGCGACTCAGCTCCACCGATCCGAACCTGCAGAACATCCCGATTCGCACCGCCCTCGGCCGCAAGATCCGCAACACCTTCATTGCCGAGAAGGGAAACACCCTGGTGGCCGCGGACTATAGCCAGATTGAGTTGCGCATCTTGGCGCACGTCACCCGCGACGAACACCTGATCGCCGCCTTCGCCGCCGGAGAGGATATTCACCGTGCGACCGCCGCGCGTGTGCTCGGTAAGCCAGCCGCCGACGTGGACGCCGATGAGCGCGCCATGGCGAAGATGGTCAACTTCGGCATCGCCTACGGCATGGGCGACTTCGGTTTGGCCACGCGCGCCGGCATCTCTCGTGATGCCGCGAAGTCCTTCATCGCTGGTTACTTCGAGCGGTATCCGGGAATCCGTCGCTATATCGACACCATCAAAGAGGAGGCGCGAACGAACGGCTCGGTCACGACACAGCTCGGACGTCGCCGGCCGATCCCCGAGCTTCGAGCGGGGAACCCTGCCCTGCGTGCGGCAGGGGAGCGCGCTGCCATCAACCACCCGATCCAGGGAACGGCCGCTGATGTGATCAAGATCGCCATGATCCGCCTTGCGCCACGACTCGCAGAGGCTGGGCTCAAGGCACGTCTCGTGCTGCAGGTGCACGACGAACTGCTACTCGAGGTACCGAACGGTGAGGTTGATCGCCTCGTGCCAATTCTCGTAGAGACGATGGAGGGTGCTCTTGCCCTGGATGTACCACTCACCGTTGAGGTGAAGAGCGGTCCGCGTTGGGACGAGATGAAACCACGGTCCGCTCGTGCCTGAACTTCCAGAGGTTGAGACGGTCGTCCGCGATCTTGCGCGACTCGTTCGTGGTGCCACGATCACGGGCGCCAACGTCTTTCGCGAGCGTAATATTTCGACCCCCGATGCCCCCTCGTTCACCGATGCGGTCCGTGGTCGGCGCATCCTCGGCACGCGTCGCCGTGCAAAGTGGATCATCGTGGAGCTTTCCGGAGGGATTCTGTTGCTCGTGCACTTGCGCATGACCGGGCAGCTGCTGGTGCTGCCCGCTACAGCGGAGCGCGATCCCTATGTTCGTCTCTCCCTCTCGCTCGACGATGGTCGTGAGATTCGATTTCGGGATGTACGTGCCTTTGGGCGTGTGGCGCTGGTTGCGGAGCGGGCTGACGGAGAGGCGGCCTCAAACCTCGACCCGCACTCACCACCCCTCCTCGCCGACCACGGCGTTGAACCGCTCGCGGCGGAGTTCACCGCAGACGCCCTTCGCTCACTGATTGCGCGCCGTGGAACACGCATCAAGAGTCTCCTTCTCGACCAGCGCTGCATCGTTGGGATCGGCAACATCTACGCCGACGAGGCGCTTTGGCGCGCGAAGATCCATCCGCTTACCCCCGCCAGTAAACTGCGCCCAGCGCAGATTGAGGCTCTTCACCTTGCGATCGTAAGCGTGCTGAGCGAGGCCGTTGCCGCTCGCGGCTCTTCGATTAACGACTACACGGCACCAGATGGCGACGGCGAGATGCAGGAGCGCCTTGATGTCTACCAGCGCACCGGCGAGCCATGCCACCGCTGCGGCGCGGCGATTCACCGTTCGGTCGTGGGTGGTCGCGGCACCCATGTCTGCCGAACTTGCCAGCGCGCGCCTCGCGGCCTGGGGAGAGCTGTGGCCTCACGTGCCATGCGAGGGCCCCGTTGGAGCGAGCGTGTGACACCAGAGACGGTCGGCGCAACGCGCAGCGAACGTGCTGCAGCGCGTCGGCGCTCGGCGCGCCAGGGGGAGGCGGCGTGAGCATCATCACGTTGAACGATGTTCGTCGCGAGATCGGCGCCGCCGTGATTCTTGATGAGGTGACGCTGAGCGTTGCCGCGGGGGAACGCATCGGCCTCGTCGGTCCGAACGGGGCAGGGAAGACGACCCTCCTGACGATGGTCGCAGGAATCGAATCCCCCGACCAGGGTCGCGTGCAGCACGCCAAGGGGTTACGGATCAACCTCCTTGCTCAGGAGTCGGCGCAGGACCCTGAACTGCTCAACGCCGCAACGCTCACCGACGCGGTGATCGGGGGTGCCGCTGAAATCGTCTCGCTAGCCGCCGCGCTCCGCGAGATGGAGCTTGATGGTCGTGCAGGTTCCACGGAGTACGCCGAGGCACGGACGAAGTTCGATGCCGCGGACGGCTACGCCTTGGAGGACCGAGTGGGCGCGGCGTTGCGCGGGCTCGGCTTCCCGACCGCACGGCATAGTGAGGCCCCTGCACGCCTCTCCGGAGGGGAGCAGACCCGCGTCGCCCTGGCGCGGCTGGTGATCGCGGATCCAGATCTTCTGCTCCTCGACGAGCCGACCAACCATCTCGACATTCAGGCGATCGAGTGGCTGGAGGGGGCGCTGCGTGCGCGTAACGGCGCACTCATCGTTGCGAGCCACGACCGTGCCTTCCTCGATGCCGTCATTGATCGGGTGTGGGAGGTCCGAGCCCATCACGTCACCCGCTTCCGTGGTGACTACAGCGCCTACGCGAAACAGCGTGGTGCCGCAGATGAGAGCAATGAGCGCGACGCAGATCGCCGCGAGAAAGAGATTGAGCGAGAGCGCGAGCTGATTCAGACGTATCGAAGCCACCGCAAGTACGCCAAGATGCATGAGCATGAGCGCCGTTTGGCGGCGATTGAGCCGGTGGTTCGCGAGCGCAAGGCGGTTACCCTCTCCATTGCCGCGGAAGGGGCGGCCCGCGGTCCAGCCGAACCGTTGCGGGTGAGCGAGGCATCCATTGGGTATCGCGAACCGGCGCAGGTCGAGATCACGCGAGCGCGCAGCCTCGCGCTTCGTCGCGGGGAGCGCGTCGGTATCGTCGGCCCGAACGGTGCCGGCAAATCGACGCTGCTCAAGACCATCGCGGGCCTTCTCCCAGTGCTGGATGGAAACGTAGAGATTGCTGCTGGTGTGGTCCCCGGGTATTTGGCCCAGGTCCGCGCCGCAGGGTTGCACGGCGCCACAGTGCTAGACGCGTTGCGAACCGCTGTCCCCGTTGAGGTCTCAGAGGCGCGAGCGCACCTTGCAAAGTTTCTCTTTCGTGGAGATGCGGTGGGGAAGGAGGTCGCAGTGCTCTCCGGCGGTGAGCGCAGTCGGCTAGAACTCGCGATCCTCGGCCTTATGCCTGCGAACCTGCTGCTGCTCGACGAGCCGACGAACCATCTCGACATTGATGCCTGTGAATCGCTGGAGCGATTCCTGCTTGACGGCGAGCGGACACTCCTTGTCGTCAGTCATGACCGACGACTCCTGGAACGCATCTGCACCTCGCTCTGGGTTGTGGAGGATGGCGTCGTGGCCGCCTTTGACGGCGGGTACGTGGCGTGGCGAGAGGCCGTCGCAGGCGGTTGGACGACGAAGAGCGCCGATGCCCTCGTCGCGGGGCGACTCGGTGCCCCAAGCGCGCTGGCAACCCACGCAGCCGTCACTACAAAGACGCAGCCAGCTGCGGCTGCACCTGCCGCCAAGAAGGGCGTTGCGCCGAAGCCGGAGCGTCTCAGCAAGGAGCAGGCACGCCGACGACGCGCCGCTATTGAATCGGACCTCGAGCGGCATGGGCTGCGCAAAGGTCACCTCGAGCTCGCGATGCTTGATCCGAACGTGATCGCTTCGTATACCGAGCTTGCAAAGGTAGCGAGCGAGCTAGCCGACGTGACGGCGGCACTCCAACATGCCGAAGAGGCCTGGCTCGCCCTTGAGGGGGAGGTGGCGAAGTGAGCGGTCGACTCGTCCGCGTCGGCCTCGGTGGCCTGATTGCGTCGGGGAAGAGCAGCCTCGCCGCAGCGCTTGTTGCAAGTACTGCGCTACATGAGGCCATTGGTGGTGCTGTTGAACACGTTGATGCCGATGCGTTGCTTCGCGTGGCGCGCTCGACCGATGTGGCGCTTCGCGACGCGATCCTTCAAGGGGTGCCTGAGGCGCGTCGCGCAGACGGGAGCCTTGACAGCGCGCTCCTTGCGGCACGAGCGTTTGCCGATCCTGCAGTGATGAACCGCCTTGAGGAGCTGCAGTGGCCGGTCGTACGCCAAGCGATCAGCGACGTGAGCCGCAATGCTGAGGCGCGCGGGGTACGCCTCTTGCTCGTTGAGGCGATTGCGCTGGGTCGATCTGGGCTCGCCGCAGAGCTCGACGGCGCGCTCCTCCTGCAGGTTGATGAGGATATCCGCCGCCAGCGCTTCGTGGCCCGTGGCGGCAGCGCGGATGATTTTGAACGGCGCAATGCCGCGCAGGCGGCGGTTGCCGCAGAGATGACGGGAATCGGGGCGGTGCCGATCGACGGGAGCGGATCGCTGCCTGAGACCGTGCACGCCGCGAGCCAGGCGCTGCGCCGCCTATGCTTGCAGGGTGAATCCACCGACTGAACCTACCGTTGAGCAAGCCCCCTCCACAGGGCGACCGTTCGCGCTGCGCTCCGACTTTGTCCCCACCGGTGACCAACCGACCGCAATCGCCGAACTCGTCGAAGGGCTTGGGAAGGGTCTGCATCATCAGGTGCTGCTGGGGGCCACTGGGACAGGGAAAACCTTCACCATCGCCAACGTCATCCAGCAGACCCAGCGACCAACACTCGTCCTTGCGCACAACAAGACGCTCGCCGCGCAGCTCTACGCCGAGCTCAAGGAGTTCTTCCCCGAGAACGCCGTCGAATACTTTGTCTCGTACTTCGACTACTACCAGCCAGAGGCCTACCTCCCACGCTCTGACACGTATATCGAAAAAGACTCCAGCCGCAATGATGAGATTGATCAGTTGCGGCACGCCGCCACGAAGGCGCTCTTTGAGCGCCGCGACACGATCATCGTCGCATCGGTCTCTTGCATCTACGGCCTCGGCGCGCCCGTCGATTACGGGGCAACCGTGCTCAAGGTGCGCAAATCGGGGAAGTATCGGCGCGACGCGATCCTGCGCCACCTTGTCGACCTCCAATACCAACGCAACGACGCCACCCTCGGTCGTGCCAAATTCCGTGTGCGCGGCGACACCCTTGAGGTGCAGCCCGCCGGCGAGGAGACGATCCTGCGCGTGGAGTTCTTCGGTGATGAGGTGGAACGGATCGCCGAGGTAGACCCGCTCACTGGCGAGATCCTTGCGGAGCGCAACGAGATGACGATCTACCCCGCCACCCACTATGTGACGCCGACCGACAAGTTGAAGGAAGCCATTCGAGACATTGAGGTCGAGATGGAGAGTCGTTGCCGCGAGCTGGAGGCGACGGGGAAGGTGCTCGAAGCGGCCCGCCTCCGCCAGCGCACTACTTTCGACCTCGAGATGATGCGCGAGGTTGGGTTCTGCTCCGGGATCGAGAACTACTCGCGCCACCTTTCGCGCCGCGAGCCTGGCTCCCGACCGTGGACGCTGCTCGACTACTTCCCGGCTGATTGGCTCCTCGTCGTTGATGAGAGCCACATGAGCATTCCGCAGGTCGTTGGCATGTACAAGAACGATCGATCACGCAAAGAGATCCTCGTTGACTTTGGTTTCCGTCTCCCAAGTGCCCTCGACAATCGACCACTGACGTTTGAAGAGTTTGAGGCGAGTGTTCGCCAAGCGATCTATGTCTCAGCAACGCCGGGAAGCTACGAGCGAGAGCGTGCGAATCAGGTGGTGGAGCAGATGATTCGGCCAACCGGCGTTGTTGACCCACATATTACGGTCCTTCCAACAAAGGGACAGATCGACGATCTCCTCGAGCGCATTCAGGGTCGCGTGAAGAAGAAGGAGCGTGTGATCGTTACGACCCTCACGAAGCGCATGGCCGAGGAGCTTTCGTCGTATCTTGAAGAGGCGGGAATTCGCGGGCGCTACCTCCATAGCGAGATCGATACACTCGAACGCATTGAGATCCTGCGAGACCTGCGCCTCGGCGTCTTCGACGTCATTGTCGGAATCAACCTCCTTCGCGAGGGGATCGACCTCCCCGAGGTGACGCTGGTGGCGATTCTGGATGCCGATAAGGAGGGCTTCCTGCGTTCAGCGTGGGCGCTCATCCAAACGGTCGGTCGCGCGGCGCGCAACACGGGGGGCGAGGTGGTCTTCTACGCCGACAAGATGACCGACTCCATGAAGATCGCAATCTCGGAGACGGATCGACGCCGTGCGATTCAAGAGCAGTGGAACATCGATCACGGCATTACTGCCACCACAATTTCGAAGCCGATCCGCGACCTGAACGATCGGCTCAAGAGCGTCGCCGAGAAGGCCGATACCTACGCCGGCGGGAAGCGCGGCGGCGCACTGAGCGAGGTCGGTCGCACCGAGATTGAGAAGCTGGTGAAGCAGCTCGAGGCGCAGATGAAGATCGCCTCAAAGGCGCTCGAGTTTGAGCGCGCGGCGGCCATTCGCGATGAGATCCGCATGCTGCGAACGGCGGTGCTGGAAGAGGATGCGGCGACGGCGATTGAGCGCGCTGCAGAGCGTGCGGCGCGCGAGGCGCAGGGCGGAAGCCGTCGTGCCACTCCCGCAAAGACGGCCCCGCAGGGAATTGCTGCTGCGGCGCACACGCTCGTCGCCCCGGCGCTGGACACGGCTGCCGACTGGCTCCCCGGGCTCCGCGACGAGCATGAGGAGGAGACCGCTACGATCCCCGATGCAGGTCAGCCACCAGTGGCTGAAGCGCCCGTGCGGCGCCGCACCTGGGATCCGAGCGTGACGCCGAATGTGATCAAGCGCCGTGGCGAGCGGCCAAAGCGAAGGGGGTAGTCGTGGGGCAGAACAAGATCTCCGTTCGCGGCGCCCGCGAGCACAACCTGAAGGGGATCGACCTCGACATTCCCCGCGACCAACTCGTCGTCGTCACGGGCATCTCCGGCTCGGGTAAATCGAGCCTCGCCTTCGACACCATTTACGCCGAAGGACAGCGCCGCTACGTTGAGAGCCTTTCAGCGTACGCGCGACAGTTCCTTGGGCAAATGGAGAAGCCTGACGTCGACTCCATTGATGGGCTCTCGCCAGCGATCTCCATCGACCAGAAGGGCTCGTCGCGCAACCCGCGCTCGACGGTTGGCACCATCACCGAAATCTGGGATCACTTCCGACTCCTTTACGCGCGTGCCGGCACCCCACACTGCCCGCAGTGTGATCGCCCAATCAGCCGTGTCTCCTTGGATCAGATCGTGGAAGAGATCCTCAAGCTTCCAGACGGTACGCGCATCCTCGTGCTCGGCCCACTCCTGCGCGATCGAAAGAGCGAAGGCGAGCGCATGTATGAGGCGGCCCGAAAGTCTGGATTCAGCCGTGTGCGCGTGGATGGCATCCAGTACGACCTCAGCGCCGACGATCTGCCGAAGCTCGACAAGAAGAAGCGCCACTCCATTGAGGTCATCGTCGACCGCTTTGTTGTCCAGCATCCCGTTGACGAGAAGGGGAAGCCACTTCCGATCCCCGATCGCAGCCGGCTTGCCGACTCCGTAGAGACGGCAATTAAGTTGGGAGAGGGGCTCGCCATTGTTGCCCCAGCACCCGCCGAGAAGGAGAAGCCGACCTTTGAAGAGCGACTCTTCAGCGAGAAGCTCGGCTGCGCCTACGACGGCACGGTAATTGATGATCTGCAGCCGCGTTCGTTCAGCTTTAACTCCCCGCATGGCGCCTGCGAAACCTGCACCGGTCTCGGCTTCCGCCTCGAGGTTGATGAGGAGCGCGTGATTGATCCTGAGAAGTCGGTGCTCACCGGCGGCCTCATCCCGTGGTCCCGCTCGCCAGAGGGGAGCTGGTACTTGAAGGTGGTCACCGCAGCGATGAAGGCGAACAAGTGGAACCCAAAGACACCGCTGGGCGATCTCCCAAAGGGTGCACTCGACTACCTGCTGCACGCCGAGCGCGAGGATCGCTACACGGTCACGTATGAAAACTCGAGCTACAGCAACACCTATAAGGCTGCCTTCGAGGGGATCATCGCGAACCTTGAGCGCCGTCACAAAGAGACTGACTCAGAGTTGGTTCGCGCAGAGATTGAACGCTACATGGTCAGCAGGCCCTGCCCAGCCTGCAAGGGCCGTCGCCTAAAGCCCGAAATCCTCGCGGTTCGCGTCGATGGACGCAATATCGCCGAGGTTGCCTCCATGCCGATCGGCGAGCTGGTGCCGTGGATTAACGCACTGCCAAAGGCACTTGGGGAGCGAGAGCGAACGATTGCGAAGGCGGTCATCAAGGAGATCAGCGAGCGTGCCGGATTCCTCGTTGACGTTGGCCTCGATTATCTGACCGTGGATCGCTCTGCAACAACGCTTTCGGGGGGCGAGGCACAACGCATTCGCTTGGCAACGCAGATCGGTTCACGGCTGGTCGGTGTCCTTTACATCCTTGATGAGCCATCGATCGGCCTGCATCAACGCGATAACGCACGACTCATTGCTACGCTGATTCGGCTGCGCGACCTTGGCAACACGGTGCTCGTAGTTGAGCATGATGAAGAGACGATTCGCACAGCCGACTGGGTCGTTGACATCGGTCCTGGCGCAGGCGAAATGGGCGGCCGCCTGATTTCCAACGGCTCGTTCAAGGATCTCCTTGCGGTTAAGGACTCCATTACCGGCGCCTACCTTCGTGGTGACCGCTCGGTGGCGGTCCCAAAGACGCGTCGGAAGGGGAGCGGCAAGGCGATCACGGTCAAGGGGGCTCGCGAGCACAATCTTCGTGAGCTCGACGTTGCCTTCCCGCTCGGTGAGTTTGTTGCCGTGACCGGCGTCTCGGGGAGCGGCAAGAGCACTCTCGTCACCGACATCCTGCAGAAGGCCCTTGCGCGCAATCTGCACGGCGCGAAAGAGCGACCAGGGGCACACGACCGCATCACCGGCCTCGATGAGATTGACAAGGTGATCGAGATCGACCAGAGTCCAATTGGCCGTACGCCACGTTCAAATCCTGCCACCTACGTGGGACTCTTCACTCCAATCCGCGAACTCTTCGCTGCCACACAAGAGGCGCGGCTCCGCGGCTACTCTGCTGGCCGGTTCTCCTTTAACGTCAAGGGCGGTCGCTGCGAGACGTGCTCTGGCGATGGCATCTTGCAGATTGAGATGCAGTTCCTCCCCGATGTCTATGTGCCCTGTGAAACCTGCCAGGGGAAGCGCTATAACCGCGAGGCGCTCGAGGTGACCTGGAAGGGGATGACGATCGCCGATGTCCTGGAGCTGCAGGTGGAGGATGCCCTTGAGCGATTCTCTGCGGTGCCAGCGATTCGTAATCGCTTGAAGACGCTCAGCGAGGTCGGGCTCGGCTATCTCCGCCTCGGCCAGGCAGCAACGACGCTCTCGGGCGGCGAGGCGCAGCGCATCAAGCTCGCCACCGAGCTTGCCCGTCGCTCTACGGGCCGCACGATGTACATCCTCGACGAACCAACTACCGGACTGCATTTCGCCGACGTTGATCGACTGCTGCACGTGCTGCACCGCCTCGTGGACGGCGGTAACAGCGTCATCGTGATTGAGCACAACCTCGATGTAATCAAGACGGCGGACTGGGTGATTGACCTTGGGCCAGACGGCGGCAGCCGCGGCGGTGAGTTGATCGCAGAGGGCACTCCTGAACAGGTCGCCAAGGTGAAGCGCAGCCACACGGGCCGCTACCTCAACCTTGCGTTGAAGGGCGAGCCGATCCACTCCCTGGAGTAGCGATGGCTGAGTCGCACCTTCCGCGACACGCCGATCCATCGCTTGATCAAGCCGGGCTTCGCGCCGCCCAACTACTCGAGCGAATCCTTGATGAGCTCGTCGACGAGCGCGCCCGTGCTCGATTCTTGCCGTATCGCGCCTGGACGACGCAACTTCGCGATGCGCAGGGTGTCACGTTACGCAAGGGCGTGGTCGCCGTGCGAGCCGCGCTTGGACCAGGAGATGGGCTTGCCGATGTTGCCTCGGGTGAGGCGGTGATTGAGCTGCGTGAGGCACTCGACGAAATCCTTCGGATCTTGAATCGCCGTGAGGCGCTGCGCGGGCGCACTGGCAACGCCTGATGGCACCTGAGCGGCTCCCCGCGCCAAGCGTTCCCGACGCAATCGCAGCGGCGCTGAAGGTGCTCCCCGACGCGCCCGGTGTCTATCTCTTTTCCGATAGCGCAGGGAAGATCATCTACGTGGGGAAGGCGACGCACCTCACGCAGCGCGTGCGCAGCTACTGGCAGGCCGGCGGGGAGCCTGGCGCGCACCGCATTCGCGATGCCATAGAAGAGGTAGCCACCCTTGATTGGACGGTCACCGATTCCACGAAAGAGGCGCTCCTCCTGGAGGCGACCCTCGTTCGCCGACATCTTCCCAAGTACAACATTCGACTCCGTGACGATCGGAGCTACCCGTACATTCGCGTTACGGCCGACGCGTATCCGCGCGTAGAGCGCACCCGCCGGCTCGTCCGTGACGGCTCACGGTATTTTGGTCCGTACACAACGCCAGGTTCGGTGAATGCGGCCATGGAGGCGATCAAGCGCCTCTTTCAATTTCGTACCTGCGAGATTGCAATCAAACCCATGGAGCGTGCACTTGAACGACCCTGCCTCCTCTTCGATCTGAAGCGGTGCCAAGGACCCTGCCTTGGCAACATCCCCGTTGCCGACTACCAGCGTGAAATTGACGGAGTGCAACTCTTTCTTGGGGGGCGTTCCCGCGCCGCCATCACCATGCTCACGACTCGGATGGAGTCTGCCGCAGAGCGCGAGGCGTTTGAGGATGCCGCACGAATTCGCGACGCGGTGCTCTCACTTGAGACGACGTTTGATGAACAGAAGGTGCCCACCTCCGGTCGTGCTGATGAGGATGTCCTGGGCATCGCGCGCCATGGCCGCAGCATTGCCATTGCCTGCTTCCAGATTCGCGACTCGGCGCTCGTCGGGCGTGATGTGCATCGTGTGGAGGCGGGGGATTCCGGGGACGCAGAGTTGCTCGCAGGGTTCACGGCGAGCTACTACGCCCGCGCAGGGGAGATTCCGCCGTCGATTGCGACCGCTGTCGAGTTGAATGACCCTGAAATCCTTGATTTTCTCTCGGCGCGCCGCGAGGGTCGCGTGGAGCTCCGGGTGCCTCAGCGTGGCGATCGGGCGCGCATCCTGCGCTTAGCGGAACGCAATGCTGAGGAGTGGCTCATTCGACGAGAGGCCGAAGAGGATGCCGATCGCGAGCGTGCCGACGCCGCACTTTCGGCGCTCGCCGTCGCGCTCAACCTTGACGCGTCGCCTGCGCGCATTGAGTGCGTGGATGTGAGCACGATCCAAGGGGCATTCACCGTCTCGTCGCTCACCGTTGCGCAAGAGGGGCAGTTGGCGCCAAAGGAGTACCGCCGATTCCGCATCAAGGGGGTCACGGGGCAGGACGATTTCGCCGCACATGCTGAAGCGCTCACGCGCCGCTTCGCTCGATCAGCCGCGGATGGCGCGAAGCGAAGTGGTGAGGCGGAGTCGCGCGCGTGGAGCCTCCCTGACCTTCTTGTCATCGATGGCGGTCGCGGGCAGGTGTCGGCCGCCGCCGCGGTGTTGGATGCGGCTGGCTTAACGATCCCGCTCGTGGGCTTGGCCAAGGAGCGCGAGGAGCTGTGGATGCGCGACGCCTCGGCTCCGATCCTGCTCCCCGCGACCGATCCGGGGTTGCGCCTTTTGCAGCGGCTCCGTGACGAGGCGCATCGTTTTGCGATTGGGTATCACCGGACCCTGCGTAGCCGGGCGGCGACGGCGAGCCGCCTCGACGGGATCCGAGGTCTTGGCCCAACGAAGCGAAAGGCGCTCCTTCGTCGGTTCGGGTCGGCCGCGGGGATTGCCGCCGCTCCGGTTGACGCACTCGTCGAGGTTCCAGGGGTTGATCAAGCCCTCGCCGCACGGATTCTGGCCGCCCTTGGCGCAGATCGCAGCTGAACGGGGATGACGGGCACCCCTGCTAGGATTCTCGGCAATGCGTAAGTACACCCCGTACCTGATTCTGGCCACAGCCCTTCTGGCGCTGGCTATTGACCTGCTTCCGAACCTCAGCCTCCCTGCAAGTGGGACCGCTGGTGGTACTCGTCCAATTGAGACCAAGCTCGGCCTTGACCTGCGTGGCGGACTCCGCGTGGAGTATCAGGTCCAGCCAGTCGATGGTGTGAGCGCCACCGCCGCCGACCTCGCCACGATTCGCGACATCATTGAACGTCGCGTCAACAGCACCGGCGTCTCTGAGCCGCTCGTTCAGACGCAGGGAGTCGACCGTATCGTCGTTGAGCTTCCTGGCGTCACGAACCCCGATTCCATCCGTGCCCTCCTCGGCACAACCGGTCGTCTCGATCTCGTCCCGCTCCCTCGTGACGTCTACGGCTACTTCGATGCAGCCACTGGGCAGCCACACACTGGGGTCAAAGCGGTGCCAACTGAGGGGGAGACGCTCAGCGACACCACCCTGAAGGCCCTCTTCTCAGGAGATCAGATTGACTCGTCTGCTGTGCAAATTGATCAGTCCGGTCGGCGCGTTGTCTCGTTCAAGCTGAAGTCTGAAGGTGCGGATCTCTTCGCCACCTGGACTAAGGCGAATATCGGCTCCTACTTTGCGATCGTCCTCGACGGCGCGGTGAAGTCGGCTCCCTACATTCAGAGCGCGATCACTGGCGGCGAGGCGCAGATTTCCGGGGGTGGCGCAAGCGGCTTCGCCGCCGACGATGCAGCCAACCTTGTCACCATCCTAAAGTTCGGTTCTCTCCCATTCCCAATCGCAGAGATTGGTGTCACCGACGTAAAGGCCACCCTCGGCGCCGCCTTCCTCGGTCAGGCGCTCTTCGCTGGGGCCGTTGGCATCTTGCTCGTCTTCCTCTTCATGCTCTTGCACTACCGTCTTGCTGGAGCCGTAGCGAATATTGCCCTCCTCTTCTACGTGATCATTGTCTTGGCAATCTTCCGCCTCATTCCCGTCACACTCACACTTGCCGGCATCGCTGGCTTCGTGCTCTCTATCGGTATGGCCGTCGACGCGAACATCTTGATTTTCGAGCGCACCAAAGAGGAGCTGCGCATCGGAAAGGGGATTGCACCCGCTGTGGAGGCCGGGTTTAGCCGAGCCTGGAACTCCATCCTTGACTCCAACGTCTCGAGCTTGATCACCGCGTTCATCCTCTTCTACTTCGGATCGTCAACCATCAAGGGCTTCGCACTGGTGCTGATCATCGGCGTGCTCTGTTCGCTCTTCACCGCCGTAACCGTGACGCGCCTGATCCTACGCACCGTCATCGCCCGGAAGCGTTTCTCATCGCCATATCTGTACGGCGTCGCAATGGGCGATCTCGACACGCTCGAGCGAGGGGTGATCCATGGATAAGATCATTGCCCGCAAGCGCTGGTTCTTCCTCTTCTCGTTGCTGATCACAATTCCTGGTCTGCTCTTCGCCTTGGCGACTCCGTTCTCAGGGGGGACCGTTGGCCTGAAGTTCTCGATCGACTACACCGGCGGCACGATCTGGGAGTTCCGCCCAGAGACGCCGGCAGATCCGCTTGTCGTGCAGGCGGCAGTTGCCAGCGCCGGTCACGAGGAGGCAACGGTCACTGAGGCTGGAACTGGCTTCCTCATCGTGCGCACCAAACCACTCGACCTTCAGGTTGGACAGGATCAGATTGAGAACGCAGGTGCTGAGCTCCAGGCGATTCGTGACGCAGTAATTGCCGCGATTGGCCCAATTGCGCAAGAGGGCTCCGTCTCAACCGTGGGCCCTGTCATTAGTCAGGACCTCACGCAGCAGGCGCTCATTCTTGTAGTCCTCGGTTCCATCGGCATCCTCCTTTGGATGACCTACCGTTTCCGCAACCTGCGATTTGGCCTGGCGGCACTCACCGCCCTGCTGCACGACGTGATCGTGACCATCGGCTTCTTCGCGATCGCGGGCACCGTTGCCGGCATCGAGATCGATGCCCTCTTTGTGACGGCCATGTTGACCATCATCGGCTTCTCGGTCCACGACACGATTGTGGTGTTTGACCGTATCCGCGAGAACCTTGTCCGCCATGCGGGTGCCCCGTTCGGCGATATCGTCAACCACTCCATTGTTCAGACGCTTGGCCGATCGTTTAACACCACGGCCACCGTGCTGATCACGCTGCTCACCCTGCTCGTATTCGCCGGCGGCTCGGTACGAACGTTCGTGCTTGCCCTCTTTGTAGGCATCTTGTCGGGGACCTATTCGTCGATCTTTAACGCCAGCCCACTGCTTGTTTGGTGGGAGGAGCGCGCACAGGCGCGCAAGGCGGCAGCGGCTCGTACCCGCACGGCGTAGGGTGCCAGCGCGGGCCTGGCGCCTCGAGCCGGTCGCGACCCTTCACCCTGCCGCTGACGGTGATCTGCAGGCGAGCCCCGAACTCCTCCAGCTCTTCTCGGACCTGCTAATCCCGAAGGGCCTCCATCTCTCACTGGCAACGCTGCTTCACGCTCGCGGTCTCGCTGAGCCAGGCAAAGCGCGCCAATTCTTAGATCGCAACGATCGAACCCTGCACGATCCACACCTTCTCCCCGACGCAACCGGACTCATCGCACGTCTTCGTGCTGCGGGTGAGGAGGGGGAGCCAGTCCTTGTTGTTGGGGACTTTGATGCCGACGGACTCACTGGCGCGGCGATCATGATTCGAGCGCTACGAGCGATCGGTGCGATCGCAGAGGGGTATATCCCGCAACGTGACGGTGACGGGCACGGCATTCCAGAGGGAGCGATCGCCGCCGCCCTTGAAGACGGTGTCGAACTCATTCTCGCCGTAGACTGCGGCACCGCTGATCGCGAGCGCGTTGCCGAAGCGCTTGAGGCGGGCATTCTCGTGGGCATCATCGATCATCACGCCGTCCCACCTGAGCCCGCACGAGCCGCCTGGTTGGTGAATCCGAATCGTCCCGATTCCATCTATCCATTCCCAAATCTGGCGGGGAGTGGACTCGCCTTTAAAATCGCGCAGGGCATTCTCGCGGACCATCCGCAGCGCAAAGAGCTGCTCGCAGAGCTCTCCGTGCTCGCAATGGTGGGTGGGGTCGCCGACATGGTTCCGGTAGCGGATGAGTTTCGTGTGATTGTGCGCTCAGCGCTGAAAGTTATGAACGGTGCGGGGAGTATGCCGGTCGGAATTGCAGCGCTCCTCCGCGCTGCAGGCGCAGAGCCACCGTATCGCGCCGATGTATCGGGCTTCACCATCTCCCCGCGCATCAACGCTGCTGGCCGCATCGGCGATGCGGCCCCGGCACTTGCGCTCTTGACGACTGACGATCCTGCAGAGGCTACAGAACTCGCCACACTGCTTGAGGGGATCAACCTTGAGCGAAAAGAGTTGACGAAGGTGGCAATCAATGAGGCGCGGGCACTTCTTGGGCTGGTGCCAGGGGCGCAGCGCGATGAGGCGCGCGCCTTTCTCGGTGACGGCCTGGTCGCAGTTCGTGGCCCATGGTCGGTGGGGTTGATTGGCTTAATTGCTGGTCGGCTCAGCGAGGAGACCGGGCGGCCGGCACTGGTGGCACATGACGATGGAAGCGGGGCACCGCTGCGCGCCTCGGTGCGTGCGCCGAAGGGCTTCGGCGTTGCTGCGGCACTGCAAGCGGCGAGCGACCTGCTGATACGCCATGGCGGGCACGACGGAGCGGGCGGCTGTTCATTCGAAGCGGCGGCCTGGGCGAGCCTCCTCCCCAAGTTGAGTGCAACCTGCGCGGGGCAAGCCAAAGCCCGAACCCCGGAACTAACGGTTGACCTTGCAGCGCCGATCGGGACCCGTAGCCCAGTAGACCTCGCCGCACTAGCAGATCACCTTGCTCCCACTGGAATGGGAAACCCCGAGCCAACCTTCCTCCTGCGCGACATTCCCCTGACTGCGGTACGCCTGGTGGGCGATGGTCGTCATGCGCGCCTCTCACTCGCCCTCGACGGAGCCGCAATCGAAGCGATGGCGTTCGGCCGGCCCGACGCAGATCAGCTTGCTGGGCAATCGATTGATCTGGTGGTGCGTACCGCCCAACGGACGTATCGTGGATCCGCACGAATTGAGGTGCACGTCGTAGATTTTCGTCCAACTGCCGCGGGGGAGGGCCAATGAGCGGGAATCGTTCACTTCAGCCACTGCCGCGTAAGCGTCGTGCTGCACCGCAACCATTCCATGGCGCGAAACCCCCAACCAACCGCGATCTGATGAGCCGCGATGGTGCACAACGTCGATCGCTGAGCCCCGCTCCAATCTTCGCAGCGCTCCTACTGGTGCTGCTCGCAGCCGGCAGTCTGGTTGGGCTTTCACTCAGTACGCCCGCCCCTTCAGATAACCCCAACAGTGGGCCAGAGGTCACTGAGGGGGTCACGGTTTCAGGAACGATCGCCTTCGGGCGTGGCGGCTCGGTCTGGAGCGTCAGTGGCACGGCGCTACGGCAGTTGACCACGGCCACAACCGACTCTGACCTTGCGTGGAGCACCGACGGTGTGTCGCTCTATGCGATCCGGCATCGCACCGAGAGTGGCGGGCGATTTCTTGGCAGCGGCAGCGTGCAGAGATACGAGCTGAACGTTCCAACCCTGCTCCGGCTCTCTGCATACGGTGGGAGCGAAGAGGTGATCTTTGATGGTCTCATCCCAGGGTCGCGCCCTGCGTTGAACTGGTCGGGTTTTATGTATGGCCCCGCGCTCGCCAGTGACGGTCGGATCGCTGTGGCTACGGATTACCGGGGCAGCGATACGGGGACAGACGTGGTGATCCGGATCTTGAGCAGCGATGGGTCGTCGATCTCGACCCCGTCGCTACCGCACACCGCTCCATTCGGGCACCAGGATCCTGCGTGGAGCCCCGACGGAACGGCAATCTACTACGTGCAGAACGGACTCTCAGAGAGCACATCATCGTCACGGATCATTCGCTACAACATTGCGAAGAAGAGTACGACCCGAATTGGCGAGAAAGGGTTGATTCAGCCAGCGATCAGCCCCGACGGCCGCTGGATTGCGGCAACGAGAATCACAGCTCGCGGTACTGACGTCGTTGTCATGAACGCAGTAACAGGTGAGGTTGTGCTGGAGATTACGCGGACAGGCAAGTCGTGGGCGCCAGCCTGGTCTCCGACTGGTTCGCAGCTCGCGTATCTCTCGGCGAACGGGAGTCAGGCAAATCTCAACCTCGCCTCGTTTAGTGTTGCGGCATCTGGAATCCCCAATCCGCCAGTGATTCTGAGCCCCCTGCGCGACCCAGTCGATCCAAATGTGCGGCCAGCATGGGGTAGTTTGAATACGGCTCCGGCGACGGAGAGCCCTTCGCCATGAGCCGGTATTTGGAACTACTCGGCGCATCTTCAGCGCGAGTAGGGTCCCACCTCTGTGTCGGCATTGATCCCGTTCCTTCCGCGTTGCCTACGGCGTTTCGTGAATCGCCTGCCGGAGTCGAGCGCTGGGTAGACACGCTGATTGCGGCGACTGCGCCACACGCCGCTGCCTTCAAACTGAATCTTGCCTACTTTGAGGCGCTCGGGAGTGAGGGGCTGCGCATTGCCGAACATGTTCGACTCCAGATTCCGGCGGATATTCCTCTCATCGTCGACGCGAAACGTGGCGACATCGGATCGACCGTTGTGGCACAGGGGGTGGCGCTCTTTGATGTGCTTGGTGCAGATGCGGTCACGGCAAACCCATATCTTGGAATTGGCGCCCTCGCCCCCCTGCTCGATCGGAGCGACACGTTCACCTATCTACTCTGCCGCACGTCCAATCCAGAGTCGAGTGAGCTGCAATCACTCAGCGTGGGTGCCAGCGATGTGGATCCAGAGGAGACGCTCGCGGAGCGCGTAGCCCGACTTGCTGGGCGGCGAGCGGAGGGTGCTGCCGGGCGCATCGGCCTGGTCGTCGGTGCAACGGATGTTGTGGCACTTCGCCAGGTCCGGTCAGCGGCACCTGGCCTTCCGTTCCTGGTGCCCGGCGTCGGGGCGCAGGGGGGTGAGGCGGTTGCCGTCGCTGCAGACGGTGGGGCAACCGCCGCTCCTGGCAGCGTCAACGCGGGGAGGGGGCTGCTCGTGAACGTCGGGCGCGGCATCAGCGACGCAGGTGCCACCGGGGAGCGGGTAGCCGAGGCGCTGGCCGCCGCAGCAGCGGAGTGGGGGCGACGCCTCGCTATACTCGCCTCCTAAGGGCGCTAGCCCACTACGAGGAGGTATGCCATGCCAAACGTCGGTTTCCCAGAGCTGATCCTGATTCTTGCCGTTGTGCTGTTGGTCTTCGGGCCTGGCAAGCTCCCGGAGATTGGGAAGGCCGTTGGCACCTCGTTCCGCGAATTCAAGGACGCTACCTCTGGAACCTCTTCAGTTCCATTCAAGGCTCGCGCGAAGAAGTCCACGAAGCGCGTTGCAGCACCCCGCCCGAAGCGAAAGGCGTAACGTCCGTTCGAGCCGACCATGTCTCGATCCCGTGAGCTGAGCGACGCACCCGCGCCGCTGATCGATCATCTTCGAGAGCTTCGTCGCCGCGTTGGCATCGCTCTCGCCGCGGTGGTGATTGGCGCCGTCGCAACGTTTGCCTGGTGTGACGCGCTCATTGCCCTTCTGCGCACGCCACTGAACGGCACCCCCCTTTACTTCGTAGGTATTGGCGACGCATTCGGCATTCGCATGCAGCTCAGCCTCATCGGCGGCGTCGCACTTGCCATGCCGATCTGGCTCTGGCAGGCATGGGCGTTCATTCGCCCAGGCCTCACAGATGCCGAACGTCGAGCAGCACGACCATGGATTCCCCTCGCCCTGCTGCTCTTCGTCGTAGGTGTTGGAGTTGCATGGGTCGTCTTGCCCTTTGCGGTCAGCTTCTTGCTCTCCTTTGCCACCAGCGACCTCACCCCACTCATTGCCGCCGATAAGTACTTTGGGTTCGTTGGTTCCCTCATACTGGTGTTTGGCTTGGCGACGGAGTACCCAATCCTCCTCGTCTTTCTCTCGCGCGTTGGCGTTGTGACCTCCGCAAAACTCCGCCGCTGGCGCCGCAACGCCGTGGTGCTTGCCGTCGTGGTCGGCGCATTTGCAACCCCGGGCACCGACCTTGTTAGTCCGATTGTCCTCTCCGGAGTGCTCTACCTCCTCTACGAGCTCTCCATTTGGCTGGTTCGGGTAGGGGGGCGCTGATGGTTACGCCAGCAGCTCCCCATAAAATCGTCCTGCTGACTGGGCTTTCGGGTGCGGGGAAGAGCACGGCAACAAAATCACTGGAAGACATCGGATTCCGCACGATCGACAACATGCCGAACGATTTGATCCCCGCGCTCCTTGAGAAGATTCGCCTGCAGCCTGATCGATACGCGCGCCTCTGCCTCGTGGTCGACGCCCGCGACGGTGATCCAAAGAGAGCCATAGATGCGGTCCAGAGTGCGAGCGCTGCGATTGGGCTTGAGTGCAGGGTGATCTACCTCGACTCACGCGATGATGTGCTGATCCGGCGGTTCAGTGAGACGCGGCATCGCCACCCCCTTGGTGGCCCAGTTGACGCCCCAAGCGATGTAGCTGGTGCAATCCGAGCGGAACGGGATCTTCTGAGCGCCTCACGTGAGATCGCGGATGCGGTCGTTGACACCAGCGACCTCTCCGCACGCGAGCTGCGTGATCGTTTGGTGGAAGAGGTTCTGGGCGGCAGCGCATCAATCTCGATTCACCTCACCAGTTTTGGATACAAGCACGGGATTCCGCTGGATTCGGATCTCTTGTTTGATGTCCGATCTGTGGCGAATCCGCACTGGGTTCCAGATCTGCGACCAAAGGATGGTCGCGACCGTGAGGTTGCTGCATATGTGCTTGGCGATCCAGTGGGGGAGTCCATCACCACGGCAATTTCTACCTTTCTCCGTTCCACATTGGACACCTACCTTGGCGACGGGCGAGGTCGCCTGAGCATTGGGATTGGCTGCACAGGGGGTCGTCATCGATCCGTGGCGATCTGCGAGGCTCTAGCAGCGCAGTTGCGATCTCAGGCCGGGGCCCACACCGTTCATGTGCACCACCGAGATGTGGAGCGTATCTAAGCGGTGAACCGGATTGGCTGGCTGAAGCCTGGTCTCGGGGTAAAGCGCTGGCTGCTTCTCGCATTCATTGGGGCGGGGACGATCGCGTTAGGCGTCCTCAGCGGCATTCGTGCACTTGCGTCAGGGGCGCAGCTGCCGGACCCGCTCATCCAAGTCGCGGAAGTGGTTGCCCTACGTGATCTCGATCCCATGGTGCGTGCCGCAGCTGCAGCGTTGCTGGGCCTGCTCTTGGTGGGGGTAGGGCT
>Ga0214921_10003589_pt1 | contig 23590 bp, 23 predicted proteins | sample LL1505_MetaG_FD_177992 | JGI IMG/M metagenome (GOLD analysis project Ga0214921, IMG submission 177992) | Freshwater microbial communities from Lake Lanier, Atlanta, Georgia, United States - LL-1505 | ecosystem: Environmental > Aquatic > Freshwater > Lake | place: USA: Georgia | collected...
ACACTTTGTATGGTGTTTACACTTAACAAACCACCACTAATAGAAGTTGTTCCAGAATAAGTGCTTGCACCTGACATGGTAACAGTACCTGCAGTAGTTTTGGTAAGATTTATTAAATTACCACCTAATATGGCTGTAACGGTTCCAGTTTGAACGTCATAATTTGTACCTGTTAATACTCCAGTAGTACCATTGATGCTACCATTAATAAGAGTAACTGCTCCTACATTATCGCTAAAAGTGGTAATATCTAACACTGCACCATTATTAACAGTAACAGCACCAGAGGCTAAAGTATTGTTTGCTCCATACTCTAGAGTACCCGCATTGATTGTAGTTGTACCAGTATATCCATTTGCACCAGATAATATTAATTTTCCAGTTCCAATTTTGGTTAGAGCGCCATTTGTAACTGCAGCAGCACCAGATATTGTTAAGGTATTTGTTGATATATCAATGCTTGAGGTTGTTCCTGCAAAAAGTGTGAAGTTTCTATCAGTGCTTGCAGTTGCGCCAGCATATCTTAATGTACCACCACCTAAAACCAAATTACCAACAGCATTTGTTGCTTGTCCAATATTTCCTGCAACTCCACCATTGCCTATTGTTGCAACACTCAATGTACCAGCATTGATTGTTGTAACTCCAGTATAAGTATTTGTTCCACTTAAGGTTAAGGTACCTGTACCAAGTTTGGTTAAAGATACACCGCCGACTGTGTTTGTACCATTGCTAATAACTCCACTATAAGTAGTTGAGGCATTATTACTTCCAATTGTAAACGTTCTTGCTGTTGTTCCACCTGTTGTATTTGTAATGTTTCCTGAACCAGTCAATGAACCAACAGTTAATGCTAAATCGGCCATATTTAAAGTGCCACTTGTCATGGTTAATGCACCAGTTATTGTGGTAGTGGCACCCAAAGAAACTGTGTTTCCAGGATTGTTGATGGTTAAGTTTGATGGGTTGTTTTGAGTGAGTCCAGTTCCAACAGCTTGATTTGCTGTGCCATTGTATATGTAATTTGCACCAGCTGCAAATACTCTTCCTGTTGTAGTTTGTATGTTTCCAGAAGCTGTTCCAACTGCCGAAACAATTCCATTTGGAGATGTTACCCCCAAGGTAGCACCAGCTGCCAAGGTAAATGTCCCTGCGCCAGCAATAACAGTGCTTGCACTTGCCATTTGTAATGTGGTAGGATTATTTACATTAAAGTTAACTGTGTTTGAAATTGTTCCACCTGAAGTAAACGTTTGAGTGCCACCTCCCACAAAATTAACCGTACCCGTCCCAATAGAAGTACTACCTTCGGTCAATGTTCCTCCACTGACAGTAAAATTACCAGAAATATTCATCACAGACGCTGCGTCACCAGCACCGTTACTAAAATCAAAAATTCCACCAGTTTGTACAAAATTACCAAGAATTGTTAATGTAAGATTATTTGGCACACTGCCAATGGCACATCTAAAAGTACCCCCTTGCATATTAAAATTTCCAGATACATTTAATGCCTGAGCAGAACCATTTGCAAATCGTAAGGAACCTGTTGTGCCTGTTGAGGCACAAGTAAAGTCTCCAAGCACATCTTGCAACGCATTTACATTTAGGTTTGCAGCTGTTTGACTTGTACAATTCCAAATTACATTTCCAAATAGAGACGTAATATTACCTGGAGCAGTAGTAATAATTCCAGTTATATTTGCCGTGGAAGTTGCATTCCATATTGCAGTAGGTAAATTCCCGCCATCAGTTCTGTGGTTATAGAATGAGCCCGCTCTCATGTTTAAAGTGGTTACAGTAACTGTATTGTTTGCGTTATTGGTCCATGTACCATAAACATCCATCGTGGTTGCAGTTAAAGTGCCCGTACTTCCATTGGTATATGTACCATTTACAGTAAACAGTACTACATTTATTGTAAATGCGGCGGTAGTAGTTAATCCACTACCTAAGCTTATGCTAATGGAGTTCAGGGTAGCCGCTGTATTTGCATCAAGGGTTATTGTATTGCCCCCTTCAATAACTACATCGTCGCCAGCCACAGGCACTGCTGCCCCACCAGTTCCGCCTGATACGTTTGACCATGTTGAGGTTGCACTCCAGTTACCACTGCCAGCAGAGTAAACTGTTAATGCTTTTAATTCGCTTGCAGTGCTTACCAAAAAAAATATGATTGATAGCAAGTAAAAGAATTTGTAAAAATGTTTCATTATATGGTAATTAAATTATTTTTCAATTCAGAAATAATATATGTTTTTAATCATATCAAAATATGATTGGTGTCTTTTCGACATTTTACGGCAAAAGTAATTAAAAGTTTCTTTTATTTTAAATCAATTTTAAAATTAATGTTATGATATTCTTTTGTAATGTTATGAAATTCAATGTTATTTTAATAAAATAGTAATCTCCAAGAAAAATATATCCAAAAGTTTTGTTGACACTTTAGAGTTTGACATTTTTTCTTTCATTAACTTGCTAAATAATTATGAAACTAAAAGGTAATTATTTAATTTTAGGCGAACTGATTCTATTATTTATTGTATTTTTATTGAAACAATTTAAATATATCATTGTTTCGTGTTAAATTCAAAATATGCACAATAGAATATTTATATACATCTTAATATTTATAAGCTCTTTTGCTATGGCTCAAAAACAAAATTTACACTCTTTCAAGGTAAATGATATCGACGGGAAACTTTTTGACATGGCATCATTGAGAGGTAAAAAAGTAATGGTTGTAAATACTGCATCAGAGTGTGGTTTTACGCATCAATACAAAAACTTACAAGAATTATACTTGAAGTTTAAGAATAATAACTTTATCATTATTGGTTTTCCATGTAACCAATTTGGCGGCCAAGAACCTGGTTCGGAAAAAGAAATAAAAAGTTTTTGCTCAAAAAATTATGGTGTAACTTTTCCAATGATGAGCAAAGTAGATGTGAATGGTAAAAACCAAGCTGCTATTTTTAAATGGTTAACAACAAAAGAATTAAATGGAGTGTCTGGCGGCAATGTTGCTTGGAACTTTAATAAGTTTTTGATTGATGAAAATGGAAACTTTGTTGAGCATTTGGCTTCTACAACTGACCCAATGAGTGATAAAGTAACCAAATGGATAAAGAAATAATTGGTCGTCCCACAAAAAAGTTATTCTGAAGTTTACTCTTACTTTTCCATGAAGCCTTGACTCAGTTTGGTTGCATTAAAAAACCAGAGAGAATGAGGCTGGCAGAGCCCAATAGATTCAGAGAGTATTGATAAACTATTCTGTGAATAATTAGATTGGAACTACTTATTTTATTGAAGTTTATGCCTTTTTGAGGGATAACTATTTAGTATTTTTGTACTGAAATTAAAATAATTAAAGGTTCTCTAATCTACACATCTTACAATTTTACTGGTGACTCCGGAGGGATTCGAACCCCCAACCAACAGGGCCGAAACCTGTCATTCTATCCAATTGAACTACGGAGCCAAATGCGTTGTTGAAGCATTTTGGTGCGTTATTGTAGCAAAATGATGCTTTATTGAAGCATTTTGTTTGTGCGTTATTGAAGCATTTTGGTGGTGCGATATTGCATCGTATTGTTGCGATATTGTACTAATGAAAAATAACATTCTAGCAAAATGATTCTTATTTCATTGCTTCAGACACATATAATTTTACTTCTTCGTGCTTCTGCAAACATATCGGTTTTAACTAAACTACCAATTTGTTTTGTTTTAATTGTTTTTGATATAAGTTTAAATACATTCCATTTTTGTTGAGTAATTCCTGATGTGTTCCACTTTCCATAATTTGTCCTTTATCAATAACTAAAATAGTATTAGCATGTTTTATGGTAGCCAACCTATGCGCAATAATAATAGTAGTTTGAAACTTAGTTAACTTCTCTGTAGCATTTTGAATTAGCTCTTCACTTTCGCTATCAATGCTAGAAGTGGCTTCGTCCATAATTAGTATCCTTGGCTTTTGAACATAAGCCCTGATAAAAGAAATAAGTTGTCGTTGTCCTACGGATAATAAACCACCACGTTCCTTTACATTAAACTCAAAATTACCTTTTAGTTTATCAATGAAAACATCAGCACCAATAACCTTTGCGGCTGTTTGTATGTCTGCCTTTTCAATGTTTTCGAACAAGCAAATGTTGTTTCTTATGGTGTCTGAAAAAAGAAAAACATCTTGTAGTACAATGGCGCATTTCTTCCGCAAGCTATTTAACTCATATTTTTTTATTTCAACACCATCCAATAATATGTCACCTTTTTGATGGTCGTAAAATCTGTTTATCAACGCTGCTATGGTAGATTTTCCTGAGCCTGTGGCGCCCACCAGAGCAAGTGTATTGCCAGCATCAAGTGTAAACGAAACATCTCTTAGTATCCAATCTTCATCCAACCTTGGTTCTTTATTGTAACTAAACCAAACATTCTTAAACTCTATTTTGCCTGAAATATTTTCTGCCGAAATACTTCCTTCATTATTGATGTCATCAACTGTATCGAAGAGTGCAAAAACTCTTTCGCCACATACCATTCCCATTTGCAAGGTATTAAATCTATCAGCTAACATTCTTATTGGTCTAAACAATAAGTTGATGTACATTGTAAATGATATGATAATTCCAATTGTATATTTTCCTTCAAGAGCCCCATTTGCTCCCCACCAAATAAGAAGGCCAATACTTGCTGCACTTAGTATTTCTACCACAGGATAAAATACAGAATAATGCCAAACACTTCTGATGTTTGCATCTCTATGTTTTTCGTTTATTTCATTGAATTTTTCAAACTCAGCCTTTTCTCTATTAAAAATTTGAACCACCAGCATACCGGTAATATGCTCCTGCACAAACGAATTTAATTGCGACACAGCATTGCGTACATCAGTAAAGGCACCCTTAATTGCATTCTTAAAAATATAAGTTGCAAACAATAAAACTGGTAAGGTACTCAAACTGATAAGCGTTAGTTGCCAATCAGTATTAAACATCACCAAAATAATTGCAATAACTTTTAAAACATCACCAGCAATTTCCAAAAAACCTTGCGAAAAAACATCGGCAATATTTTGTATGTCGCTGATGTTACGAGTCACCAGAGTGCCTACCGAACTTTTATCGAAATACGACAAGCTAAAGTTTACTATTTTCTTAAATAAAGATGTTCGTAAATCATTTATTACCAGTTGCCCAATTTTGTTGGTTAGATAAGTTACAGTGTATTGTAACGATGTTTCAACAATAAGTACTGTTAGTATTATTAAACAAGTATTTACTAGACCTTGCAAATGCAATTTCATAACATAATTATCAAATGCATACTGCACTAACCAAGGCCTTAACGGCGATAAAAATGCTAAGAAAATAGTTATTGAAAGCGTAATTAAAAAAGTTTTTTTGTAAGGCTTAACATAAGCATAAATGCGCTTAAGAATTGAAAAATCTAATGCCTTACCAGAAACTGCCATAATTTAAAAGGGATTGCAAAGAAAACAATTTTAGTTGTTGGTAAATCAATAAAAAAAATCTCTTTAAAATAGTACTCTTGTGTTTAATTGTAGATTAAGATGACAAACGAAGAGACGGCAATAAAAACAACGTACTTCAGCATTCTGGGTAATACCTGCATGGCAATTATAAAATGGTTGGCTGGCTATTTTGGTAATTCATATGCCATGATTGCCGATGCTATAGAATCAACCACCGATATATTTTCTTCTTTCTTAGTTTTGTTTGGTTTAAAATATGCAAGTAAACCAGCAGATGATAACCACCCTTATGGGCATGGCCGTGCGGAGCCATTAATCACTTTTTTAGTGGTAGGATTTTTAATTACATCTGCAACCATTATAGCCCACGAGAGTATTGTAAATATTGGTACTCCGCACGATTTACCTAAACCGTTCACGCTTTTTATACTTGCTGCAATAATTATATGGAAAGAAATTTCATACCGCTTGGTTATCAAAAAAAGTAAAGAAACAAACAGTTCTTCTTTACGCGCAGATGCTTGGCATCATAGGAGTGATGCTATAACCTCAATAGCTGCTTTTATTGGTATTTCAGTTGCTTTACTTTTGGGCAAAGGTTATGAGTCTGCTGATGATTGGGCTGCTTTATTTGCCTCTGGATTTATTTTTTACAATAGCTATTTAATATTCCGCCCAGCACTCGGCGAAATTATGGATGAGCATTTATATGATGATTTAAAAGGAATTATCAAATCAATTTCTCTAACAGTAGATGGTGTTGAAAGCACTGAAAAATGTTTCATCCGCAAAGCAGGAATGAAGTTTCATATAGAATTACATGCTCAAGTAAATGCTCATTTAACTGTAAAATCAGGACATGATATTGCTCACAAATTAAAAGACACATTGAAAAGTGAATTGCCAGAGTTGGGCCATATACTTATTCATATTGAGCCAAATGAATACTAAAATACATTGTTGAATTTTAAAACATTTGCATTTTAAACTAATGTGGCTATCTTCGCGCCCTAATTTTAAAAAAATAATAAAATGCCAACAAAAATCAGATTACAACGTCATGGCAAGAAAGGTAGTGCTTTCTTCCACCTTGTAGCTGCGGATGGTCGTGCACCTCGTGATGGGAAGTTTATTGAAAAACTTGGCACCTACAACCCAACTACTAACCCTGCAACAATCGACCTTAATTTCGACCGTTGCTTACATTGGGTGCAAGTTGGGGCACAACCAACTGACACTGCAAAAGCGATCTTACGTTACAAAGGCGTAATGATGAAAGACCACATTTTACGTGGTGCTGCAAAAGGTGCTTTTAGCGCTGAGCAAGCAGAATCAAAATTCCAAGCTTGGATGGAATCTAAAGAGTCTAAATTATCTGGAAAAGTTCAAAGTTTGGATGCTGCACGTAAAGCTGCATACGATACTAAAATGCAAGCAGAAACTGATTCTAAGAACAAAAAAGCGGCTGCTATTGCAGCTAAAAATGCTCCTGCACCAGCAGAAGAGGCTCCAGCTGCAGAAGTTGAAGCTACTCCTGAAGCAGAAGCTCCATCAGAATAAACTAATTTTATATAGTTTAAAAGCTAAAGCGCAATCAGCAATGGTTGCGCTTTTTGTTTTACTTATAAAATAAGTGTTAGGTGATTTATTTTTAATTTGTTTTTTCTGAATTCTCTTGGATGTAAATACTTTTATCAGTGCCACCTAATTCACCAAATGTTATTTGACCAGTTATTGTTATTTTGTCATTATGCTGACCATAAGCAAAACGCCCAACAAGAAGTAAAACTGTGAGTAGTATTATTTTTGTTGGGAGTTTCATAATTTTATTTGGTGCTCTTTAATCTAATTTTCTATTTCATGTATTGCACTTTTGCCTGATGCTATATCAATAACAAACTCATATTTTTCCGTATATGATGCATTGATATCAAATCAATTTTGCATCATAAATAATCTCATAATCACATAACCGGTTCTTTTGTTTCCATCAATAAATGCATGATTTTTAACAATGCTTTCAATTAAAGCGGCAGCCTTTTCGGTAATTGTTTTATGTAATTCTTGACCATCAAATGTTGCAAATGGCCTGTTTAAAGCCGATTGCAATATATTTATATCACGAACACCTTTTGAGCCACCAAACTTTTCAATTAATATTTCATGAATTGTAAGTATTTCTTTATAATCAATCATTCAGCAAGTTTTTGAAGCAATTCTTTGTCTTCAATTAAAATTTGCTTTAAGTTCAGTGACAATGAAATCTTATTATTATCGGCTTTTGACAATTCTTTAAGATATGCCAAAACTGATTCTAATATTTCTTCTGGCACATTTTCAACCACTTTGTATATTTCAGATTTTATTTCTGCTGTACTCATTGTTAGAATTTTAAGTTAAATATAGAAAATAGTAGATTAAAAAAAGTTAGTACATGTTTAATTCTTTCAAATCAATTATTTGTTAAAAAGAAAGCAAGTAATACATTTAAAATTCTACAATTTCAGTTCTCTTGCTTTCACAAAATATATGTTCCTATCCTTATCAGAAAACACAAACTCTTCATCGTTTTTTTGCTTTTCTAATACCAATTTCTTGAAAGAAAGTTTAAGTCCGTTTACAATCTTTTCTCTTAAATTATCATTGCTATTTTTCATTCTCTATTTTAATGTTTTGCCAAGTATTATCATTATGAATTTTAATTGACTGATTTTTGAATTGTTCCACAACAAGCTCCAATTCATTGTTTGAATTATCGCATAAAATAAAATTCTCTGTTAAAGGTAGATATAATTTGAATAAATTTTGTAAGCCACTTTTATATCTTCTTTCAATCACATCTTTTGGTATGCTGTGTCCACCAGTTTCAACGCGTTTTTTTACACGTTCAATTGCCAATTCAAATGCATTCAAATAAAAAAACAAAAGTGTTATTTCGTACCCATTTTGCTTCGCTTTTTTAATTGTGTTTACATAACTTTTGGTAGCCAAGGTTGTTTCAAAAGCAAAGTCAATTTTTTCTGTAATATGATTTTCTATTCTTTGTAACATTAATCGTCCAGCAGCAATAGCAACCGTTTCGGGTTGAAATGGCGACAAGCCAGCGGCAATAATATCAGCATTTACAAACTCTTTGCATTCTAATATTTCAGGCAAAATGTTAAACGATGCAGTTGTTTTACCTGCACCGTTGCAACCTGCTATAATGAATAAGTTTGGCATTGATTATTTAGTATGAAGTTTATAATTTGAAATTCTTATTCTTCAATTTTAGCGATATAATTACTTCAAACTTCCCACCATGTCTTCGGGCTTAACCCATGCATTAAATTGTTCGTCGGTAAGTAAACCTAAATCAATGGCAGCTTGGCGTAAGGTTGTTCCTTTTTTGTGAGCAGTCTTCGCAATTTTTGCAGCGTTTTCGTAACCAATATGTGGGTTCAAAGCTGTTACCAACATCAAGCTATTTTCTAAATGTTGTTTGATGATTGGTAAGTTAGGTTCAATACCAATAGCGCATTTATCGTTAAACGAGACACAAGCATCACCAATTAAGCGGGCGCTTTGCAATACATTAACTGCAATTAAAGGTTTAAAAACATTCAATTCAAAATGTCCGTTGCTACCGCCAATACTCACAGCTACGTCGTTGCCCATTACTTGTGCGCACACCATTGTTAATGCTTCGGGTTGTGTTGGATTTACTTTGCCAGGCATGATAGATGAACCTGGCTCATTGTCAGGTATTACCAATTCGCCAATGCCGCTGCGCGGACCGCTGCTTAACATACGAATGTCGTTTGCAATTTTCATTAATGAAACTGCGCTGCGTTTTAATGCTCCTGATAATTCTACCATGGCATCGTGCGCTGCTAATGCTTCAAATTTATTGGGTGCGGTGATAAATGGCAAACCTGTAAAATCTGCAATTTTTTTAGCTACTAAAACATCATAACCTGCAGGTGTGTTAAGTCCTGTACCAACTGCTGTTCCGCCTAGTGCCAATTCGCGCACCATTTCTAATGCGTTCTTAATTGCACGAATACTATTTTTAATTTGTTGCGCATATCCACCAAACTCTTGTCCTAAAGTAAGCGGCGTTGCATCCATAAAATGTGTGCGTCCTGTTTTTACAATAGTACTAAAGTCAGCCGATTTTTTCTCCAAAGTTTTTAGTAGTAATTCCATGCCTGGAATGGTTACTTCACTCACCAACTTATAAGCCGCTATATGCATAGCAGTTGGGTATGTGTCATTTGATGATTGAGATTTATTTACATCATCATTAGGATGTAATACTTTTTTCTCATCAGCTAAATTGCCACCACTAATAACGTGTGCACGATACGCAATTACTTCATTAGCGTTCATGTTGCTTTGCGTACCAGAGCCTGTTTGCCAAATTACCAAAGGAAATTGGTCATCTAACTTGCCTGCTAATATTTCATCGCAAGCAACTGAAATCATGTCGCGTTTTTCGGCCGACAATACATTCAAATCATGGTTTGCGTGAGCAGCTGCTTTTTTTAGATATGCAAAAGCATAAATAATTTCCTTTGGCATACTAGCCTCTGGACCAATTTTAAAGTTGTTACGGCTGCGTTCTGTTTGAGCACCCCAATATTTGTCGGCAGGTACTTGTACCTCGCCCATGGTGTCTTTTTCTATTCTGTAGTTCATTGTAAAAAATTATGAATTTTGAATTATAAATTTTGAATTATTTTTGTTTTTGATAAGTGTTTAAAAATGTTGTTTTCAATGAATTTACATTATCAGGAATTGCAAAACTTGCACAAAATCAAAACCTACCTATTTTTTAATTCGGCTTGCAATTGTTTTGAAGTTTTTGAACTACCATCATGACTCCAACCGGGCGCCATAAAAACATATTTCAGTTTTGTTTTTAGTGGCAATGGTCGCCTTAAATCACTTACGATATTTTCCCATTCATGAAAAACAATATCTTTTGGATGATGAGGCCTATCAATTGGTTTTGTAAGTCCATATTTCATTGGTTCATCACTGTTATCTTCTTTTATGAAAGTGCCAAATAATTTGTCCCAAATAATAAAAACCATTCCCATGTTTTTATCTAGATACTTTACATTACTGGCATGATGTACGCGGTGGTGAGATGGTGTTGCCATAAAGTATTCAAATATGCCAAGAGATTTTACATTGCGCGTATGAATAAGCACGCCATATATTTGAGTAGCGGCATACATAAACATAATGTCCCAATAATTAAATCCTGCCAAAGCCAGAGGAATAAAATATATGAAACGATACAAGGGTTGAAACACCGATGAACGGAAGCCAGTTGTAATATTGTAATACTCAGATGAATGATGGGTAACATGCACAGCCCAAAAGAAACGCGAAGAGTGGTCAATTCTATGTTCCCAATAAAACATAAAATCTTCGAGTATCAAGAGTGAAATCCAATATACATATGGGTTTTTAATATCAAAAAAATGGTATTGATAGAAAAAGCCAAGAATGATAATTCCGAGTCCACGCATTAACACATCAAACCCAAAGTTTAGACTTGTAAGATATGCATTGGTAATTGTATCTTTTGCTTTGTAATAGTGTTTTTCGAAAATAAAACTTACAATTATTTCAGCTAAAATTACTACTGCATATACTGGAATTGTATATGCTAAAAGTTGTTCAATGGATTGTTGATTCATTTTTATATTGAGTTGACAAACTTAACAAAACAATAAAATTTATGTTGACATTTATCGAAAATTAATTGTCATCGTTTGGATGATTTTTATCACAATGCTTTTTCCATCACATAATCGTTCATCCAATAATTATCGAATGGTATGTCTTCTTCCTTGATAATTTTATAACCGCAAGCTTCATAAAATTTGCTTGCTTGGTTGTTTCTATTTACATTAAGTTGCAACGTATCTACTCCAAAATTCTTTAATGTATTTTCTATGTTGCTGAGGAATTTTTTACCAATTCCTATTCCTTTAAAATTGGGTAATATGTATATTTTATTTAGTTTAAAATTTGTATTGCTAATTGATGAATATGCTGCGTAACCGATACATGTATCATTATTGGATAAAAGCCAAAAAGTTTGCCCTTCTAGCATTTGTTTTTTTAGTCCTTCTGGCGAATACCAGATACTGAACATATACTCATTTTGTTCATGGCTATTGATTGATGAGTAAGTTGGTTTCCATGCTTTTTCAGCCAATTCTATAATCAGCGCTATGTCTTCAATTTCTGCTTTTCGGTATGATAAATTTTCCATTTTCTTAAACTCTAAAACCCAGTACTAGTATGTCATTCATTTGTTTTTGTTCATCCATTCATCTCTGTGATTTTTCAAAATATATTTCACCATTTCATATTGTTTAGTCAACAAGTTATTCTACGCTGTATTAGTTTCTTTAGATGTGTAATTCATATTTAATTGTTTGAATGTTTTTACAGTAAATAAATTTGAAAAAAATACTGAATACGATTTATATAAATCATTTTTTTAAGTGAATTGGCATTGTAATTAATTTATGAATTAGGTATTCTTAAGTGGCCACAAATTTTTAAGCTCAAGTCTAAAAACACCATTTTTGCATTCACATTTCTATCAATGTCGGTAAAGGCTTTGTTCAAATCATCAAAAATTTTGTTTGTATTTTTAGTATGAATAAATTGATGGAATTTTTGTGCAAATTCATTTTCATCTTCAGATAATTTTACCGTGGTATTTGCACCGATAGTTAAGGCGAAATTGTTACGGATATTTTGCATTACATATTGCAAAAAGTTTTTCTGTCTCTCGCGGCCAATTGATGCAATTTCCTCTACCCATGACATCAATTCTTTTATTTTTTGAACATAACAATTGCGCATCCAAACCTTATAAAAATTTAAGTTTGAAAAGTCGTTTTCTTCAAACGCAATTTGCTGTAGTGCAAAGTTTAAATTCCCATTTGAAATGTAGGCTATTTCTTTTGCTTTTGTATTATTAATTTCGTGTTGATTCACTAAGGCATTTTCAATATCTTCATCAGCATATTTTTGCACTACAATGAGTTGGGTTCTCGAAATAATAGTTGGTAGCAATTCATCGGCATTTTCTGCAACCATAATGAACAACGTTTTTCCTTCAGGTTCTTCTAATATTTTTAGTATTTTATTTGCTGCTGAATTGTGCATTTTTTCAGGCATCCAAATAATCATTATTTTATAGTCGGCTTCGTAAGCGCGCAGTGATAGTTTTTTTATTATTTCATTGGCTTCTTCAACACCAATAAGACCAACTTTTTGCGAAATTTCATTGAATGACATCCAATCAAATAAATTTTGATAGGGATTATTTGCTAAGAATGTTCGCCACTCGGGCATAAAATCGTCGCTTTTTGGCTTGTCGTCGTGAATCTCGTTTTTGTTTACTGGAAAAACAAAATGTACATCGGGATGAATATTTTTTTGATGCTTTTTGCAAGAATTACATTCTCCACAACTGTCGTTTGTTTGCTTGTTGGTACAGCCCAAATATTGAATGTAAGCTAAAGCAATCGGTAGTGCTCCACTTCCTTGTGGACCTACAAACAATTGTGCATGACTAATCCTTGCTGAATTTACATTTCTAATTAACCTTTCTTTTAGTTTGGTATGACCAACAACACTTGAGAACTTCATGTATTTAATTTTCTGTTACTGATGTTGAAATACGGTTGATTCAAGCATCATATTTTTTTACGAAGTAAATCATTTAGGCAAAAAATTAAAATAAAAAAGCCTGTGTAATTTCTTACACAGGCTTTAAACAATCAAACTAATTACTATTTGTGTTCTTCAGTTGCAGTTGCTTCAGCAGCTGGAGCAACTGCAGAATCAGTAGTTGCAGCAGCAGCAGAATCAACAGCTGGAGCAGCTTCTACAACAGTAGAATCAGCAGCCGGAGCAGCTTCTTCTGTTTTTGGAGATGAACATGAAGTTGCAAAAGTGATAGCTGCAACAGCAAACGTTACTTTAAATAAATTTTTCATTTTAATTTGTTATAATTATTAATAATATCCCTTTGATACCATTTTTGATGTTTGGTAACCCAATAATTAAAATTTATTTGAAAGAAATTTATAAGTGCTTGTTTTTTAGTGATTTAAAATTGTGATGATTTAATTGATTTGTTGTTTTATTGGTTTCAGAAATAGTTAAAACTATGCACATTAGTTTAATACGCTTTCAGATTCTAAAAATATTTTGCCCACAGACTACGCTGATTTACACAGATTTGTTCACTTGAAAAAAGCCATACGCTTTGATATTTTGAAGACTTTCAGCCTGCCAGTTCATAGTAGTCTGTTCTCATAATAAAACAGGTTGTGCATAGTTTATTAACAAATAATTTATTCTATTGGTATGTATGAGCAGTAAATCTGGTTCCAGTTAGTGTAATTTGTTTTCAGCGCCTAAAAATATTTGGCCCACAGATTACGCTGATTTACACAGATTTGTACACTTGAAAAAAGCAATACGCTTTGGTATTTTGAAAACTTTCAGCCTGCCAAACCAACAGTATTGACTCTTAGACACTAGTGTTTTATTTATATGTACAGCAATAGTCAATAAAATAGTTGTATATATAACTATTATGTGTATAATTGTACCCGAATTATAAGTGTGGCTTCGTTAGATAAAGAAATAAAACAATTAAATTTTGCAAGTGAGAATATAAAGGCAAACCTTAATATTCTATTCACAGCCAATTGGTTGCATAATAAAATTTCGGCAACGCTAAAACCATTTAACGTAACGCATGAGCAGTTTAATGTGCTGCGCATTTTAAGAGGAAGCCATCCAAAAAGAATGTGTCAGAAAGATATTTTAAGTCGCATGATTTCCCCTAGTTCAAACGTAACGCTACTCATAAAAAAACTAATTGAAAAAGAGTTTGTGTTTGTTGTGCTTTCAGATAAAGACAAGAGAGAATACGTAATAAATATTACAGCAACAGGATTGAAGCTGCTAAAGTTGATTGATAAAGAATTGGACAAACGCAAAGTTGAAATGACAAAATTATCAGAATCAGAGGCATTTCATTTGAATGCTTTACTAGATAAAATAAGAACAGAATGAACAAAATGTTTACAATTAGTTATATATACAACTAAAATAACTTACTAAAATGATATTTTTAGATTCAATTGCAGGCAAAGATTTACATATTAGAATCATAATAGAAATAGCATCAAAGACCCTTGCTGAAAAAGATTATTCAACTTTAAATTATTAACAACAAATAAATATTAAGTATAATGACAAACAAATTAAATTTCAAACAATCATTCATGGCTGGTTCAATGGCAGCAGGAGCAGCAACAATTATTAATACTGTTTTATTTTTCATTTTTCATGGAATGGGAATAATTACTGATGATATTTTTGTGCAACCAAACGAACCTTTAACTGCTACGCCAATTATTTTTGCAAGTATATTGCCAACATTAGTTGCATCAGTTGTGTTTTTTTTATTTGAAAAAGTTTCAAATAACGGATATAGAAATTTCAGAATTCTTTCCATTATACTTTTAGTTTTTTCATTTATCAATCCATTTATGGGTATTAAAGGAGTTACAGTGCCTTATGCTATAGCTTTAGATATTATGCATATTCCAATAGTTGTTGCTTTGTTCTATTTTATTGGCAAAAGTAAAATTAGTAATAATGCTTGATCATTAAATACATTCGTATTTGAGAGTTTTAGTTGATTGAGTCAACATGTTGAAGCATCACGATAACTAAACTAATTTGTTTTTATAGTTTAAGATTTTGAAGCTGTTCGATTAATAAGAATGGTTACATACATCAAGGAATATAGTTTCCGAAGTAATGAGTAACAAAAGTCATTGTTCGTTTAATATCATACGAAAATTTGCGATACATTGAATTGCCATATACAAACAATCTCTTTCTGTAATAACTGGTACTTGTTTGATGTTTGTAATAAGCTTTCTCAAAATAAAGTAATTTTAATTATACGTGGTTTTTGTACCAATAAATTAGTTTCTATCGTTATGTAGCTTCCTTTGATATACCATTACTTTTTTCTTAAATTAACTTTTATGGGTGCTGCTTTTCAATTGTATTTTCTATTCTATAGTCTTGATATAAGGAAATTGTAATTTATATTGAGTTGAAAAACATACATAGTATTATAATTACTACTCTATTGTTATTGATTGTTTTTTTAATAATTTTCTATGTCAATTATTCGCCAAAAAATTGCAACATTGCGATTCAAATTTAAGCATGATAGAATTTTCGAAATTTAATTTAGACAACGGACTCAAAGTTATATACCACCATGATGCTTCTACACCATTGGTATGTATGAATATATTGTATGATGTAGGAGCGCGAGATGAAGACGAAAGCAAAACTGGGTTTGCGCATCTTTTTGAGCATTTAATGTTTGGAGGCAGTGTAAATATTCCTAGTTATGATGAACCATTGCAACGCGTAGGTGGAGAAAACAATGCGTTTACAACCAATGATATTACCAACTATTATTTAACATTACCAGCTGCCAATATTGAAACTGCTTTTTGGTTGGAGAGTGATAGAATGTTGAGTTTAGCATTTTCGGAAAAGTCACTCGAAGTACAACGAAGTGTAGTTATTGAAGAGTTTAAGCAACGTTATTTAAATCAGCCATACGGTGATGTTTGGCTACTTCTAAAACCACTTTGCTACACAACCCATCCTTACAAATGGAATACCATTGGTAAAGAAATAAAGCACATTGAAGATGCAACCATTGAAGATGTGAAAGCGTTTTTCAAAACACATTATCATCCTTCAAATGCAACAATGGTATTGGCCGGAAATGTAGATTTAGAGACGGTGAAAAGCCTTTCTAACAAATGGTTTGGCGACATTCCAAACCAACCTAAAAAACATAGAAATTTACCAAAAGAACCACAACAAACCCAAGCTCGAACTTTAAGGGTTGAGCGCAATGTGCCGCAGGATGCCATTTACAAAGCATTTCATATCTGTAACCGTCATCATAGTAATTATTATTGTATGGATGTAGTGAGCGATATTTTGAGCAATGGAGATTCTGCCAGGCTTTACAATACTTTGGTAAAGGAGCAGAAATTATTTACTGAAATAAATGCCTATTTGACTGGTGATTTTGATGAAGGATTATTTGTTGTTTCAGGTAAGCTAAGTGATGCCGTTACATTTGAACAAGCTGAACAGGCTATTGATTTAGAACTAAGCAAAATGAAGAATACACTTTTAGATGATACCGAATTACAAAAGATTAAAAACAAAATTGAAAGTATTCATGTTTTTTCAGAGACAAGTGTTTCTAACAAAGCACTTAATCTAGCTACGGCTGAATTGATGGGTGATGCTAATATTGTAAATACTGAAATCAATCACTATTTAAATATGAAGGCTATTGATGTAAAAACAGCTGCTAATTTATATCTGAATCAAGAAAATAGTAGTACTTTGTATTATGCTAAAAAGGAGAATTTAGTGGAGGAATAATCTATTCAGTCCTCCTTCAAAAAATCATCCTAAAATTTACCTTTACTTTTCCTTGATGAAAAGTAACAAACCCCGATAGCTATCGGGGCTGGGCTTCATTTTTTCTTTTGCTCCTAAGGTCGCAATTTTTCAATCCAATAAAATTGCTACCATGTAGGTGATTTCCTCGTTCCTCGGAACTTCCCACATGGCTTAACGCAATTTGATGGCATTGAAAAACCAGAAATAATGAGGCCGGTAGAGCCATGAATGAAAATGCTGGAAAACATAATAGACTCAAGGATTATTGGTAGATTATTTTGTAAATAATCAGAGTAGAAACACTGATTTTATTGAAGTTTGTGCTTTTTGAGGCATAACTATTTACAAGCAAAAAAATTCGGCTGCTTCAGAGATGATACAGCCGATTTTTTATTTATTATTTTTAATGCTAGATGTGAAATTTAAACTATCTGCTCTATAATATTTAGTGTCAAGTTCAAAGCTCCAATAGTATTAATAGTTGTAGTTTATATTTCTATTAGACATTTTTATTATTTTCTAAATACTAACTAATTCAACACTATTTTCCTATTTTCAATTACAGTGTTAGAGGCATCTTTTATTTTCAGAAAATAAAGTCCGTTGCCTGTCCAAGTAGAAATATCAATTGTAAATGTTTGTTGATTGATGAGAGATGAAAATATTTGTTGCCCAAGTGCATTTACAATTTCACATGTGTAACCACTCATCAATGCAAAATTGCCATTGTTGATAATTAAATAATTTTGCGCTGGATTAGGATAAACTTTTATTGTATTGCTATTATTTGGTGGGCTTATGCCTGTAAGGTTAGCATGTATGATTAATGTATCAGTTACTGTTACTAATTGCGTACTGATACATGTATCTGCTATATGAATACTTGCTATGTTAGAAGTATCAATACAAGTGCCTGATGTAGTAATTACGCGTATTGGCTGATTATGATTTGCCAACTGCACATTTGCGATATTTAAGCTTGAAGTATTTACACCAGCGTAACTACCGAAATTATTTAATGATTGAAACCCTTGCCCAAAGTTGGTTTGCCAAACATAACTTGGGTTAGCATCAGAAGTTGTAGCTGTAAAAGATGCGTTATTACCTGTTGTTATTGAATTGATTTGAGGCGTAATGGTTGTGTTATTGGCGCAGTTACTTGCTCCGTATAAATCTGTGATTTCTTGTTGGGTTAATGCACGATTCCAGATTCCGATGTCATCTACATTTCCATCAAATCTTGAATTATCATATGCCGTATTTCCAACATAATAATTACCGAGGGAAGGACAGAAACCTGTCCATCCAGAATCTATGTTTGGGAAACTATTATCTGTTTGATCCAAGCCGTCAACGTATAAATTAAATTTATTAATGTTACTATGAAAAACTAAGGTTATCATATGCCAGCTGAAGGTTGTAATTGAATCTATGCTCAACGCTTGTGATTTATTATACCAACCTGCATAAAATTTATTATTATTATTAACATTCCAAATGCCCAGACCATTTAGTCCTTGTTGTCCAGGAATACGACCATTACAAAATGCAATTCTATCACCCGTGACATTCTGATTGTATCTTTTAACCCAGTATGAAACTGAATGATCTATACTTGTCGGATTTGGTCCAAGTAAATCGTGAGCAATCCAAACTTTTGAATTAAAATTTGGAAATTCCAATGCAGAATTTAAAAAGCCAAATCTATCATTAACAAAAACCACATTGTTTATGTTTGTTCCATTATTTCCGTTACCACTTTCATCGTTAGCATTTCCATTGAACGGATACCAAGCTACCAACCCATTTGTTGGTACATAACTTGGAATTGTTTGAGCCGCTGCATTAAAAGTAGCAGCTACTAAAATTGTAAATATAATTTTCTTCATTTTTCATTCATTTATTTTCAGCATATTTTTCATTTGTAAAGCCGAAATAATTTCTACTTGATTATTAATTTGTTTCATTTTTTTAAGCCTACACGAGTTGCTTATTTTGGTAAGTGTATAAAAAAATAGCGTGGAAACATTGCTGTAATTTGCTTTTAAGGGAGTCGAAGCCCTGTAACACAAACTAAAGCAACGCCCACGCATCCGCAGGCGTTTTGCTTGTAGTTTCCTGTGTTACTTAAAATTTCGACTTTTTAAAAGCAGGACTCTTTAGCTAAACGCTATATTTTTATTTTATCTCTTTTTACCTCATGTTGTTTGTGTTTATGTTCAAATCAAATGTAGGATATTTATTGAATTGCGAATTAATGTTTTCTCCTGAATATTTGTTTAGGAACCTTTAGTTTGTTTGTAAGTGCTATTTTCATTTATACATTCGCACAAGCGTAATAATTTTGCGCTATTAAAGTTTTCATTTTGCTTTTTACTTTACAATTTTAAACTCATGAAGTTCGATAATATGTTTTAATAGAAACATATTTTATTATAATTATTAATTACGTTTTCAAGTATAACTACCTTGCAACAAGAAATTTCAATCACCATTTCTGCTATTAGTGCAGAAGATGAAAACATCATAAAACAAGAATGTGCTGCTAAAATTGGTGTCAACATTTCTCTCATCAATCATGTTAAAGTTTTGCGCAAGAGTATTGATGCGCGCGGAAGAACAATAAAACAGAACCTTACAGTTTTGGTTATTTACAATCAAGCTCCAGATTTTATTTTTGTAGAAAAGCCTATAGTAAGAAACTACAATCCATTAAATACTTCTAAAGCTGTTATCATTGTTGGTGCTGGTCCTGCCGGATTATTTGCTGCATTAAAATTAATTGAGTTGGGCATAAAACCAATCATTATTGAACGTGGTAAAAATGTACAAGAGCGTAGGCGCGACTTAGCAGCAATTAACAAGCAGCACATCGTTAATCCTGAAAGTAATTATTGCTTTGGCGAAGGTGGTGCTGGCACTTATTCTGATGGCAAATTGTACACACGTTCAACCAAACGAGGTGATGTTACAGATGTGTTGCAAACGCTAGTTTACCATGGTGCTGATGAGAATATTTTAGTAGAAGCACATCCTCATATCGGAACAAATAAGCTTCCTAAAATAATTGAAAAAATCCGCCAAAATATTTTAGATGCAGGTGGCGAAGTTTGGTTCAACACAAAACTCGTAGACATTGAAGTTAAAGAAAATAAAGTAAAAAGTATTGTTACTAAAAACACTTTTGATCATTCTAGTATTGAGTTTGATGTGCAAGAAATAATTTTTGCAACGGGTCATTCTGCACGCGATATTTATGAATTATTAGACAGTAAAAATGTACACTTAGAAGCCAAACCTTTTGCATTAGGTGTACGTGTAGAACATCCACAGCATCTCATTGACAAAACCCAATATCATTGCGCAAATGATGCCGAAGTTGAAGAGAAAAGAAATTATTTACCTGCTGCTTCATATTCTTGGGTGCATCAAGTTCAGGGTCGTGGAGTGTATTCTTTTTGTATGTGTCCCGGCGGTATTATAGCTCCATGCGCAACATCGCAAAATGAAATAGTAACCAATGGATGGAGTCCAAGTAAGCGCAACAATCCATACTCTAACTCAGGAATTGTGGTAAGTGTAAATGAAAATGATTACTTAAAATATAAGCACAAAGGAGCTTTAGCTGGAATGTATTTTCAACAAGAGATTGAGCACAATGCTTGGTTGGCTGGAGGAAAAACACAAACCGCACCAGCACAATCCTTACTTGATTTTGTAAATAAAAAGCAATCTTCATCATTGCCTTTATGTTCTTATATTCCTGGTGTTACATCGGTTGAAATTGATAATGTATTACCCACATTTATTGCCAATGCTTTGCGCGAAGGTTTTAAAATGCAAGGACTAAAAATGCGCAATTACTTAAGCAATGATGCTTTGATTGTTGCTACAGAGTCGCGTACTTCAACACCAGTGCGTATTCCAAGAATGTCGGATACATTGCATCATACGCATATTACAAATTTATATCCGTGTGGTGAGGGAGCTGGCTATGCAGGAGGTATTGTTTCGGCAGCTATGGATGGAGAAAAAATTGCCAAAGCAATTGCTGCAAAATTGAATTAGAAAATCTGTTTACTTGTGTTCGAAAAAAGACATTTTTAAATTTAATCTTACTTTTCCTTGATGAAAAGTAACAAACCCCGATAGTTATCGGGGCTGGGCTTCATTCTTTCTTTTGCTCCTTAGGTCGCAATTTTTCAATCCAATAAAATTGCTACCATGTAGGTGATTTCCTCGTTCCTCGGAACTTCCTACATGGCTTGACGCAATTTGATTGTATTGAAAAACCACAAAGAATGAGGCCGATAGAGCCTTGAATTAAAATGTAGGAAAACTTTATAGATTCAGAAATTATTGGTAGATTGATTTGTAAACAATCAGATTGAAACATGTGGTTTTATTGAAGTTTATGCTCTTTTTGGAATGACTGTTTACTTGTGTTCGAAAAAAGTAAAGTTTACATGGCCATAAACTTTATGTTTATTAAAGTTTGGATGCATGGTAAAGCTAATTTCAGCAGGGTGTTCAACAACAAGCATTCCACCTTCACTCAAAATATTGTTGTTGAAAATCAAATCAGGAATCTCATTGATTTTTGGGTTGGCGTAAGGTGGGTCAGCAAAAATAAAATCGAATTTTCTGTTGCATTGTTTCAGGTATAAAAACACATTTGCTTTCATCACCATCACATTTTCAAAGTTGAATTTTACAATACTTTCTTTTACAAATGAGGTACATTTAAAGTTAACATCAATGCTTGTTATGTGGCTGCATCCGCGCGAAGCTAATTCATAGGTAATATTTCCTGTACCGCAAAATAAATCAAGCGCATCAACACCATCAAAGTCTATTTCATTGTTTAGAATATTAAACAGACTTTCCTTTGCAAAGTCGGTTGTTGGACGTACGGGTAAATTATTTGGTGCATGAATGCTGCGGCCTTTGTGGGTTCCACCAATTATTCGCATGAGGCTAAGTTTAGCAATGTTGCTAGTTGGTTACTTGGTAATGGGTTAAACGCGTCGCTCAAAATTAAATTTGTTGGACGTTTTCCATAGCTGATATTTTTGATGTAAGTAGTCAATAGTTCATTGTGTTTTGGATGCTCTTGAATGTTTCCGTAAAGCGTTAGTTCTACTTCTAAATTATCTATTTTATGTGTTTCTAACACAAACAATAAATAATAAATAAAGTCCTCGGGAGTGTTGTATTTAAAAGCGTTGATGCAGAACAGCTTTCCTTCTTTTATTAGTGCTACATAAAAATAATCCGCTTCGAATTGAAGTAAATATTGCGCTGTTGTTTTGTTTTTTATTTGTGAAAACCAGTTTTGAAATAAGTATGAAAATGAATGAGAGAAGTTCAGACGTAAAAACTGCTTTTTGAAAAACAACTTTGTTTGTAATGGAATTTCATACAAGAAATTCATTTCTAAACTTGGCAATAATTGAGTTTCAACCGATGCTGTTGCAGATGTTTGACAGAGGCTTGAGAGTAATTTCCTTTCCGTACCATCTTCAAACAATGATTGTGGAACAGCAGTAAAAACAGGAGTGCTTATACCAACTTTGCAAGCATAGAATGGAGCATAAACAAATTCATTTTTTTTAAGGATTTCCTCTAACTTATTCAATAAAGCATCAGCATCTAATGACTCCTCAAAATGATAATCGTCAACAAATAATATCTTTTTTTCTTTTGCATGATAAGCTGTAAAAGAAAATCCAGCACTCTCTATAAGCACCGCCAACTCGTATTGTTTAGAGTGTGTTAAGTTAAATTCTGTATCTGCTATCATAATAATCCTCCGCAATTACAGCCACCCCGACCCCTCCCAAGGAGGGGCTTTGTGTTACTGGTATTAATGTTGAAGTTGATATTCATAAACTTTAAAGTGATTTTTCGTTATCAATTACTTTTTCCAATTCAAGTTTGTTTTTCGGTAAGTTTTTAGTGGCAATTTCCCAAATTATTTCGTAGTCAATTCCAAAATATTCATGAGAAATCATATTTCTTAAGCCGTACATTTTCAGCCATGGAATTTCAGGGTATTTTGTTTTGATTTCTTCAGGAATTTTATTTGCCGCCTCTCCAATAATTTCAAAGTTTCTGCATACAGCATCAACAACTAAGTATGTTTTTTTGAACTTGCTTACATCGAATCCTTCTACATATTCTTCAATACGAGTGATAGAAAGATGCATGTCTTCCAAAAACAAAATGTACTCTCTGGCATTTTTATGATACATAGTGTACTTGGCTTAATATTTTGTCTTTTAATTGTGATTTCAATGCATTTGGTGTTATCAAATCTACTTTAACATGTAACTCCTTTTCAAGAAAATCTTTCAAGTCGAAAAACTCCCATCCAACAGGTTTTGAGAATTCAACTAACACATCTAAATCCGAATCTTCTCTTTGCGTATTGTTTGCATAAGAGCCAAAGTAGCCAATTTTTGACACAAAGAATTTCAATTGCAATTCTTGCTTTATCTCCGTAATCTTTTTATCAATAGTTGCTGC
>Ga0214921_10003590_pt1 | contig 23589 bp, 22 predicted proteins | sample LL1505_MetaG_FD_177992 | JGI IMG/M metagenome (GOLD analysis project Ga0214921, IMG submission 177992) | Freshwater microbial communities from Lake Lanier, Atlanta, Georgia, United States - LL-1505 | ecosystem: Environmental > Aquatic > Freshwater > Lake | place: USA: Georgia | collected...
CTTCAGCCTCCTCTTCTTCGGCTTCTTCTTCAGCCTCCTCTTCTTCGGCTTCTTCTTCAGCCTCCTCTTCTTCGGCTTCTTCTTCAGCCTCCTCTTCTTCGGCTTCTTCTTCAGCCTCCTCTTCTTCTTCAACCTCTTCCTCTTCTTCAGCATTACTTAATATTTCATATACAATATTATTGCATTCTTGTGTATGTAATACAATTACTTCATCATCAATACTTGTTGTTTCATTATCATGAATTGGTACATCTCTTACGACTGTATCTTTATATTTACGACTTAACTTTGGTAATTTAGTTGATTTACATTTACATACATTGTTTAAGTTTTCTAATGTTAACAATGATACATTACTCGTAATCAACTTAACCAATTTTTTCAAATTCTTATTTTTTTTCTTGAGTTTTTCATTTTCTTTTATTAGTTTTTTTACAAGAGGAATTTCTTGAATATAGTAAAAATTTTCTAAATAATCACTGTTCTTAATATGCATTTTACACTCCGTTAATTATAATAATAAAAATTCTTTAACCCATTTTCATAATTATTTTATCATACAACTATCTTTATCCATGAATCTGGGCACATATCACTTACATCGTTTTGTATAGAAGGACCAAACCATACACTCGGATAAAATACAATTTTACCATCGTTTATATTAAAATACGCTCCCCACCAACTAAATGAACTATTTGCAATAATGTTTATCTTACAACAACTCATTATTATCAACTGTTTCCAATCATCAATTTTATCATCTACTTTTATAAATTCTTTTAGTTGAAACTTTAATTTCAATCTATCGATTATACTATTAACATATTCATTGTCTTCTTCTTCGCAAAAATATAAAACATTATATTTGGATAACTCTTCAATAGGTACCATTTCTAATGATTTTTCGTAATATTCGTATGGCAATATTGGATGACAATCTTGTTTCGTTTTATAATCACCTAATCTAAAATGCATACTAATTGTATTTTTTTCATTAAATAATTCTGGATATTCATTTAATATATCTAATTGTATTCCATAAATACCAATCAAATCAAATATTTTATCTTGTACTTCTTGAAAATATTTATAACTTTGGAAATAACCATTAAACATTACATTATCGATTTTTGGAATTTCTGTATAATTAAAACGCGGTTCATTATACACGGGGTGTTTATATAATAAATTATTTATAAAAATATTACTATTATTAAAATTTTCAGGATTTGCTGTGTACATTCTTATATTTTTAAAAAAAGTATCCCAATAAGTTGGTCTTTCTACACCAGTAGTTAATTTATCTGAATATGGGAATATAAAAGGTATCTCATTTTTTATAGCTACAGCTATTACCATCATTATTTGAAATAATTGATTACCCAATCCGCCCATTAAATTGCATGTAATCATTCTTATTATATACTATATAATTATATAATGTTTATATTTATAGAATAAATATAAATATATTATATATACCATAATATATAATATAATGTCGCTTAGTGTTGATTCTGAAAATACATGGAAAAATACTGAAGAACTTTCAGCCCAAATGATTGAAGAACCAATTGAAAGAATCGAAAATGAAAATCAAGAAGATTTTATTGAAAATACACTAGATTCTGTAAGTGATATATCAGGAGAAAACGTTGAAACTACAACTGAACTAACATATAGTGAAGAGATTATTGACGTTGAACCTACCAATAACTATCTAGAAACTGAAAATAAATCCACCGAAAAATTAAGCATTATACAAAAAATTAAAAATATACCGAATTATTTACATAAAAAAATAAACTTCAAATGTGCTTTATGTAGTTCTGTATAATGGAATCTGTAATATATTTTATATTTATTATAAAATATATCTATGAACTTAAACCAAATTTATCTCTCATTATACTATTTTTACTTGGTCCTTGCTGTTTTTCACTTTGGCGTTTTACCTTATAAACACTATTTGAATTGGATTGTGTATTATTTGGTGTTCCATAAATACTCATTATAAAGTTATCGTTATCTTCAAATAATTCTGGTAAAATCCGAGTCATTGGTTTTTCAACAACCAATAGTAAATGTTCAGTTTTCAATAATTTTCTATATTCTTGAATAGATAAATTTCCATAAAACTTTTCCAATAAATAATGTGGATTTGGCGCGGGTTTTATATTTTTTTTATATTCATATACCTTACCATATATCTGATTTAATAAATGATATCTTTCAAATTTGGTAGAATCATCTAAGTTCTCTTTCATCAAATATGCAACCGCACATTCGGGTCTGCAAAAAGATCCATATCCATATAACTTATCATCTATTTCATGTTTTGGTATATAACATGGAGGATTGTCATATTCATATGTACACCAAAAGCAAGCAGATTTTTTATCTTGTAAAGTATTCTTATATAAATTAATTTTAACTTGTTTCAATTTCATATTAATATCTTTCATATTAACTTCAGTATCATCAACATTTTCATTCTCAGACAAATTTGCTGTACATAATTGACATACATTGGGTGATGAAAGCTGTTTACTTAATTCATAATATGCATACTTTGTGTTAATTGATTTGTTATTATTACCTTCTTCATATGTAGTAAATACTTTATTACCTTCGTTGCTATTGTATGTTTGTATCTCAGGTGGAACATCGGGGTTATAATTAAATTCATTATTCATTGCTTGGCTTGTTTTATTATAAACATCCAATTCGGTTAACGAACATTTTAAATGTAAAATTATATTTGCTACAGTATCTTTCTTATTATCGGTCTCGTTCGTTTTTAAAATTAGCTTACCTCCTTTCGGTTTTCTACCACGTTTCTTTACAATTTTATCTTCAACGTTTCCTTCATTTTCTATTGAAATTATTATATTATTGGTTTCATTAAGGGTTGCATCGGTTGTTTCCGTCGGTTGTTCGCGCTTTTTACGTCCACGTTTTTTCTTTTCGATTTCCATTTAATTATAACATGTTCTCCATTTTATATTATTTTCAAAAATAATATATGGATAGTTTGATTTGTCATATATTTACAAATTGGTTCCGCTTGGTAAATAGTGGTTATATAATTGATGTATAGTTAAGTTTTTGACACCATATAAAAGATAGAAAAAGAAGGGGTCTATTATTAATAGTTTTTTTTTGAAATTGGACATACTTTTTTATGTCCATTTTTTTTTTTATGAAAATACTTTTCCAAGGACTTTTTTCAAATTTTCGTGATTTTCGATTTCTTAGCATAATGCAGCAAATACCGTTTTTTTAATTTTAACATGGCTGCATACTTTTTTTTTGAAAAATTTGGTGCAACTTTTTGGGCCCAGCGAACATCTGAAGCACCTTTGTAATTCGTCCGCATTTTTATTTTATTATTGAAAATGCATTGGGCTTTGCATACTATTTCAAATTGGCTGCATAAAAATGGCTGCATAGCCCTTTTTGACATCTGAAGGCTTCAGACATCAAAAAGGACCAAAATGCAACTTTTTTTACGATTTTTTATATTAGCAAATATGCAGCAATTTTTTTCATTTGATAGTCAAAAAAATTAAAAAATTAATGTGCAACTTTTCGGCCCTTAAAAATGTCTGAATAATTTAGAAAAACTTCAGATGTCAAAAAGGACCAAAAAGTTGCAACTTGAGCCATCGCCAATTTTTTTTTGTGATCCATGCAAATACAATTGTGATAAAAAGTTTACATTTTGTAAGCATTTACAGACTGCGAAACATTTGAAAAATGTTAACTTACAAACAACAGAAGAAATTGTTGTTAATAGTGTTAATAATTTTAACACGATCGATGCTGAGATATATGATTGTAGTCATTGCAATTTTACATGCAATAAGAAATCGCATTACGATAGACATTTAGATACAAAGAAGCATTTATTCAATATAGGATATATAAAAACAACTGCATGTAAGGACTTATTGTATGAATGCATTAAATGCAAAAAGAATTATTCGAACTACAAATCATTTTATAGTCATAAAATAAAATGTAAAAACGAAACAACATTCGATGAACCAATAAAACCAGATAATAAAAGTCAAGATAATAAAAGTCAAGATACAAATTCATCGAATTATATTGAAATCATTAATAAATTATTGGTAGATAATCAAGAACTTAGAACTTTTGTAGTAGGTCAGAGCCAAGAGATGATGAAAATTATGTCTGAACAAAATTCAAAATTAATCGAAATGTCTAAGTCCAATATTACAAATAATAATACGATCAATGCTAATATAAATAATCATAAATTTAATATAAATGTATTCTTGAATGATCATTGTAAAGATGCTATGAACTTTCCCGATTTCATAGAAAGTATCGATATAACACATGCTGATTTGGAGAACAATGCGCAATTAGGTTTTGTAAATGGCATTTCAAAGATTATATTAGACAATTTAAAGCAATTAAGTATTTATGAAAGACCAATACATTGTACTGATATTAAACGTGAAACAATGTATATAAAATATGATGATAGATGGAATAAAGAAGACAATTTAGATAAATTGAACAGTGCGATTCGAGATGTATCATATAAAAGTATTTCGACATTAAATCAATGGAAAGAGGCGAATCCCGAATACCAAGATATTAATTCTGAATTTTCGAATAAATGCATGGTTATATCACAAAATACATTGGCTGGTTATAACAGAGATTCATATTACCCAAAAGTAATTAAGTTAATTTCAAAGGAAGTCGCTCTTGGTAAAAATATTATACCGACAAATGAATAAATAATATATTATACAATGAAATGAATGTGTAATATATTATTTTACATTACATAAGAAATGGACAAACTAACCATTGTTTGTTTATATAGGTATTATCAATTACATATTCTTTTAGATTATCCAGTATATATTTATAAAAATATGATTTATGTACTATAAACGGACGGTTTGATGTATTATTATTTGTATTATTATTTATAACAACATCATCAAATGTAAATTCATTGGTTATATTAGAATTTGGAGAACTGCAACTAATGCGATAATGGTATTTACAATAATATATATACGCGTCATATATAGAAATATTCATATTACAGTTTTGTTTATCATTATGCAGTTCTTTTAATGCAAGTTTAATGTCTGACTTTTTATCCAATAAAATACACCTTGTACATTGTATATATTTTTCAGATTCAATTACTATATCTGGATAATAATAACTGATTATATCAACCATTTTGTCGTCATTAATTCCAAATATTTTTTCGTGTTGGTTATTTCGCCATTTGTTAAATAAATATTTAATCTCTTCTATTTCTAATCCCTGTTCATTTTCATCATATACCATTGTATTATCCCAAAATGTTAAGAAACGCTGAATTTCGGGTAAAAATTTACTAAAAATATTTGAAAATGAATCTGTATCCACTACATATCTATCTTTCATTTTTTCAATGAGAATATTTTTTAGAGGATTTTGGAAAACAACAGTCGGTAGTTTTTTTGCATTTAAAAAATGTTTCCATAAATACTGTAAATTTTTCCAAGATACTTGAGAACTTTTTTCACCATTAGTTATATCAACGTTCTCAAATGTAATATATTCATTGATAAAAATTGTAATCAAATTTTCTATATTCAGATTTTTTAAATAAAATACGTAGGATTGTAGCGCAGTATCTTGACATGAATACATATATTCATCCGAATTGTCATAACGCATAGAATAATGACATGCTACACATAACATATCTAACCCAATTTCTTTTATAATGTTATCGAAAATGGATACGTGTTTGATACTCTCATGGAAATTCAATAAACGGCTATTATAATATTCGTGTCCATGATATTTAAATTTAAAAGTATGTAAATTAATACCTAGATATTCGATACATATCGAATTTATTTTTTTTATAAAATTTTTAGTGTAAGGTTGTAAAAAATGATTCAAGCCTGTGTTCTTTTTAAATATATTGTCCCCCAAAACTGTAAGAAAATACTTTGCTTCAGTTTTACTAGAAAAAAATGCAGGATATAATGACATAATTACACGTTGAATCGTTTCAGATTCTGGAACGGATTTAATTAACAAGTTCTCTTTTATGCGTTTCATTATAGATATTTTGGTTTTGTATTTCCATGAAATCAAATTTCGATCTTTTGTAATTGTGCTTAAAATATTATGTAATATTTCATCTTCACTGTATACCTTGTAGTTGATTCCATCATAATAGAAAAATTTGTCAGTAGATGGCACATAAAAGTATTTATTATTTGCTAAGAATGTTTCAATAAATGAATCTTGTTCTGTTGTTAATTCTTCTGCGCGAGTAATTCTTAATTGTCTGTTAACGAATGTATTTTGGAGAACATTTGGCAATTGATTGCAAATATAATTGTGGGTTTTCATAGCCATATACGGATCATCTGCGTATTTTGCATATAGTTCTCGTACAATAAATATAGCATATGATACGTCAATTATCGTATTGGGTTTTTTATTTTCTTCTTGTAAGGTTTCATTATTGATCGAATTTTCTACAAAATTTGGAGAACATCCGAATAAAGGTGAATCTATACTACTCATTCCAATTATTTGTAAAAAATAATATAAAAGATTTTATATCATTTTTCGATCATATTGTAAATTATAGTGTAATTACGCTTTTTATAGTAGATAATTTGTAATATTCATCATTAGCATCAACCATAGAGGATTTCATATATTTCACAATTGCAATGTTTGAATTCATCATTTCTGTTTTATCCAATACAGCAAACCATTGATATTTAGTTCGTTTCAATACTTCATCGGCTGGAATGTAAATACCATAGCAATTTTTATCTAAGTCCAAATACTGTTCTTCCATTAAATTTTCTAAAAGTATTTGTTTGCGTTTGGTATTCTTGATGCCAATATTTTCTCCACCAATTAAATTCATTTTTTGATCACGAATTGCTTTAATACACCACTGACTTGTATCTCCCAAAAATTCGTTTTGGCTTGTAAAATGTGGACTTTGATTTCGTTGTTTTAAATATTTAATTAATTCTAAAACGGTAGCGTCGTTTTTATTAGAACCCATAAAATAAACATTTGGCATAAATAACAAACGCTGTTTTTGTTCGACTAAATTGCTCGTACGATTAATTGATTCTGATACAAATGGGTGTCCGCCAAATAACCCGTCATTGTATAATTCGCGTAAATTCTTTAAACATAAGAATGAATCAGGAACCACCATACCACCATAATAGTATATTAACTGCAATAAGCCTAATTCACGAAAATGACTTTTCATAGGTTCAGCTAACGTAGATACGTCTATATCCCAACTTGGGATAAGTTTACTAAATGTTTCATCATCGATTAAACAAACGTGGAAATCATCTCCACAATGATCAATTATTGATTGTATTGTTATATGAAGATATGGTTGATTTAAATTTGTAGTATTTCGTGAGTGAAAATCTTTCCATTTACGTGCATTAATTTCATATTTAGAATGTATCCAAATCTTAGGTTTATTAAATCCATATAGTGGTGAATCATTTAATAAATATTTTTTAATCAATTCATATTCATCATTTCCATTATCATTCATAAAATTTTGTTTAAATTTGTTTCCTACATAACTTGCAACAAGAACTAAACTAAATGCAAAAACATAATGATATAGATTTTTACTATTAAACATCGTATAATATATATAATATACTATACATTTGTATTTTTATTTATTGAATTATCTAAAAATAAATATGATATTCAATGTCATACTTTGATTCTGTATATTTAGTTTTAGAATTAAACATAATGCAATTATTTTTACATATTTGTCGTATAATTGTAGTGAAACTATTATATGTAAGTTTGCGTGTAATGTAAAATTGTTTGGAACTATAATAATAATCTATTATTGTATTTAAAAATGGTTCATTTAAATTATGAAATAACATTATTTTGTAAGCATTTATATCGAATACAAAATATTTGTCCTTTTTTAAGCATATTTTTTCAAGTAATTCAAATAAAATATTATTTGGAAATAATGTACAAAATAATTGATTACTCATTATCTATTTCACAATCGAGTATTTATATTATATATTATATATTATAAAGACATGAAAACAATCGTAGAAAATTGTTGTAAATATTCAATCAAAAATAAAAAATACAAGAAATGTCTACGTAAGAGTGATAAAAAAATATTCAAACTACCTAGACGATTCACTCGAAAAAATTGTATTACAAAATCTATACGCGGGTATAGTATGCGTTCTTCGTGTGCTCCTTATAAAGATTGCATTGTATAACATTATATAACATTATAATTCATATATTACAATATCATGTATTTCATTCGTAAATAAAGCTAATTCGATTACATCTTCATGTATGTTATGAAAAATAGTAATATATTTACAAATAATTGGTATGATTTTATATTTTTGGGTTTCGTTCAATAATTGAGTGTTTTTAATAAATATAAAAAAATAATCTAATATATCAATTACAGAGTAGCCATAATCGTAAATTTCATATAGTATTTTTATGGGTTTATTAAGCGAATCACTTGAACGAAATGCAAATATGTAATCTTGAAATTGTTGAAATGAAATATTGGAACACAATTTTTTAAATGTATCCAATGATAACTTCTTTTCAATAATATATAATTTCTCAAGATTATTAATTACATTTCTTATTGAGTTTTCAGAAATATGCAGTATGTAATCTTTTATACTATCATCAACGTTAATCCTCTCATTTGTAATAATATTATCCATTATATTTTTTATTGTTTTATTTGGTAATGAATTTATTTTCAATATATGGGTGCGCGATTGAATGCTTTCAATTATTTTTTGTATATTCGAACAGGCTGAAATAAAATTAACATTATGATTGTACTTGTCAATGTAATTTCGAAATATTTGCTGACATTGTTCGTTAATTGTATCTATATCATCGATTATAATCATTTTTTTCTTTCCGTATATAGATGAATGTGATTGACAGAAAGTTTTCATTTCATTTCTATAAAAATTAATACCTTGTTCTTTGAGGTTATTAATAAACATAATATTTGTTTCAGGTAATGTATCCTTTTTTTGTAATCCGTAATATTCGCGTATTAGAGAATATAAAAATGAAGTTTTTCCACTACTTGGTCCACCTATTAGTAATAAATTCAAATCATCGATATTAATTAATACCTTTAAAATTGTACAAAATTCTTCATTCATATGGAAATCTTCGATATAATAGGGTTTGTATTTATTAATTATAGTATCCATTTGAGTATGATTATAATAATAAAATATAACTTTTATTTAGTTTTTCCAATAAAAATATATAAAAGTTATATTTTATTATATCTAAACAATGCCAAGGAATTTTTATGAAGTTTTAGGTGTATCGCAAGATGCTACAGATGAAGATATTAAGAAAGCATATCGTAAGTTATCGCTGAAATATCATCCGGATAGAAACAGTAATCCAGATGCTCTTGATAAGTTTAAAGAAATCAATGAAGCTAATGAGCATTTAAGTGATCGTAATAAAAGACAGCAATATGATTTGGAACAAACTGGTGGATTTCCCGGAGGTGGATTTCCAGGAGGTGGATTTCCCGGTGCTGAATTTCATGATATAAATCAATTATTTAGTGCTTTTTTTGGAGGTGGAGGTGGTGGATTTCCCGGAATGGATGATAATATGGGAATGCCTGGTATACGTATATTTCATCAAGGCGGAGGTGGTAATCCAATGGCTTCACAATTTTTTCAACAATTGAATAAACCGCCACCTATTATAAAAAATATCCAAATTACATTAGAACAAATATACTTTGGAGGTTCAGTTCCGATTGAAATAGAAAAATGGAATGTAGTTAATAATGTAAGAGAGGATGAGAAACAAGTAATTCATATAACTATACCAGCAGGAATCGATGATAATGAAGTAATTATTCTAAGGGAATGCGGAAATACGATAAATGGTACACTAAAAGGTGATATTAAAATTTGCATTAAAACTATAAATGATACTGAATTCAAAAGAAATGGTTTGGATTTATCTATTACAAAAAATATAACACTGAAAGATGCATTGTGTGGTTTTAAATTTGATATACAACACATTAATAGAAAAACATTTTCATTTAACAATTCAACCGATCCAATTGTAGTTAAACCTGGATTTAAGAAAACAATACCAGGACTAGGTATGAAGCGAGAAAACGCTACAGGTAATTTAATTATAGATTTTAATATTATCTTCCCAGAAAAATTAACCGAAGACCAACGAAATTCAATTGAGAATTTATTATAATACAATTTTTATTGGTTATTACATGTATATCTATACTTATACATGTAATATTATGATGAAATACGCTTTGTAGGAATAGATACATCAACTAAATAAATCGAATTTTCAGTTAAAATGATATATTCCTTACCTACCTTATAAATTTTTGAAATAGGACTTGTATATTCTTCCTCACTTTTAACTAATAATTTTTCATTGTCCTCTTTAACTCCAATTAGAACAGTTTTATCTAAAGAATTTGTCCAGTAGTCCATTAAAATTGGTTTATCTTCAACAATTGCTAACTTAGTCGCATGTAAAATGGTATTAACCTCAGGTAATCTATACCCGTTATGTGTAGTATTTGAATCAGGTGCACTCATTTTTCTATATTTATAATTAATTATAGAAAATAATTCTTTTTAATCTTTATATTAATTAACTTATATATAATAAAAATGAAAAAGGATATTATTTATAAATATTTGAATATTTGTATAAATTATTTCGATTTCATGGAAAAATCGTCATTTTTAACATCATTATATAACTGCAATTTTTTATTATTAATTGGATTTCGTGCAATAAATCATGTGTTTTTATTTAATTCTAACTATATAGATTCTGCTGTAGAAAATACTGAAAAAGCGTATATCTATTATTTAGAATATTTGGAACAATTGGATAAAACAAATATGATGAATGAATTGAATCATATGGATGCTATATTATTTTTATATAATAAAACTATACCAAATTATACAGATGATATTTCAGAAACAGTAAATAAAATAAATACATTTGATTCTGATATCAATGACGAAATTATGCCAATTTTTCATTTTATAAATTCTTTTTTATTTTGGGAAAATCAAAATATTAAAAGATGTGAAATTATGAAAGAATTTATACTTGATTATGTTAAGTTATTTTTATTATTACCCAACAATGAGATGTTAAATTTATATTTTGAATTAGCACAAAAAAACATTTTATTATCGAATAAAGATAATTATATTCATTTTCTAAAGGAATCACACAAACAAATTCGAAAAAAAATAAATAAGAATAAAAACTATTGTATTGAATGGGAAAAAAAATATATACAAAAAATATCAGATATGGATATTCAATGTAATACCATAAAAGATCTTATACACAATTTACTAGATTGATTTGCAATTTTCATTATAATATTCATTTGTCATAAATATGGTTTTTTTACGCAATTTCACATTTTTGTTTTTTATTACCTGCACCTCACTTTCAACATGAATATTAATGTACTCTGCTTCTAGTATATTTTTTATAAAATTATAAATAAAACGTAATATTTTTTCAGAACAATTTCCAACAATTAAACAACTACCTGTTCTAAAAATCATAAATGATACTTCCGTGTATTTTTTATTTTCGATTAATTCGCTCATTTTCATATTACGGTCTTCTATTATTATTTTACCGTTCTGTTTCACCTCGTCAAACCCAATATCATTGTTAAAATAAAATTTACATTTTACTCCGGGATAACTACATGGTTCATATGCAGTTTCAATACCATATTTTTCACTTCTTAAAATTGCATATAAGTTATCACGATTAATGAAAAACCCACAATTGAAATTGGAATTTATAAGCACATTATCATTGTCTTCGTTGTCTATGAATTCGATTTGTTTAGGTAAATATGCTTGAAGAACATCTAAAATCATTAATTTAACTGTATCCAATAATCCGGCATTTAGAATACCAGGTATCTCTAATTTTCCAGTGTTGAAAACTTTAACATGGATTTCTTTAAACATACCTTGACATTCAAATCGTAATATCATAGCAAAACAATTATAAAACGCATTTTTAATTTTACCACGTGAATTTATAATATCCTTCTTCGATAATCCAATTGTAATTTTACGTTCGTCTTTAAACTTTATACGCCGTGCTTCTGGGTTATTTATTTGTTTTATTATATTTTCAGTATAGTACGGTATTGTTTGTAAACGCTCTTGTATTTCTTTATATTCTTCAGGTGTTTTAGAAACAATTTTCATTTGTTTTTTTATAACCCCAGAGATTGGTTTCCAATATTCTATAATTGGAATATTCCAAAAAACGCCATTTATATCAATCTCTTGATTTAAAAACAAGACCTTGGTCTTGGTTGAAATATACAACTCATCGCATTTAGGAACAATGCTATTATCTACATGAATTGGCTCTTCTACTATTTTAAGTTTTATTGGCTGGGAATTTTTATTTAATAATCCACCAGCACAAGAAGATGTATTTTGATTTGATAAAAACTGCATCCATTCATCGTCAATTGAAAATGACATTTTATTTGTTATAATACATATAAAGAGAATATAAAGTCTTTATATTATTTCAATTTTTATAATAATAATAATAATAATTTAATTTTATTATCATAATATCAACGATCGACGCATAGAATAATTTATTTGTAATAAATTATTCTATATATAATATTTATATTAAAATGGAGCGTTCGCAATCGATATCACTTCCTTCGTATAATATAGAGAATAAATCAAATAAGTTAAAAAAAAATACGAATTCTATTCAAATTGTGAAATGTGATATCAATAATAAATTTGATCCAGAATTTATTTCAGGAACACCACCAACCCATTTTATCGAATTATTGAAAAAAAGAATCGATGTTTATTCTTCAATTCGAACCTAATTACAATATCATATTTTTGTAGCGTAATAATCATGTAATTGATAACAGAAATAGTTTAAGCTATGCTCTATTTTAACATCTGTATTATGTATTAAATTTGTCATTAGATTTAATATGTCTTTTTTTATTATTTTTGGTTTATTACGTATAACATAGTTAAAATAATTATAAATAATTGTTTTTTTATCAATATTATATTCGCTACTTAATTCATGCATGTATAATATAATATCACCAGGGTTTAAATTTTTATTTATGAGCATTTTATGTATACTTTCAAAATTATGATTGTTAATAATTTTTATATTTGATTCGTTTAATTTGAGACTTTGATTTAATTGAATAAAATTAACCATGCTTCGAATGTCTGAATGATACATATTTTGAATTGTATCAATTGAATCGTCATTTAAATTTAATTCTTCATTGATTGAAATATTCTTTATAAAATTATGAATATCCGCTTTCGGTAATTGATTAAAACGAATACAAATAAACTCGTCTTGTAATGATTCTTCTATTTTACTTATATAATTACATATTAAACAAAATTTAATATTATTATAACATGTTTGTAGTAAATATTTTAAAGCTTGTTGCGCATTTTTCGTCATATAATCAACTTCGTCCAATATTACAAATTTTAAACCCGTATCAAATAAATTTTTGGTTTTAACAAATGTTTGGATTTGGTTTCTTATAATATCAATTCCTCTTTCATCTGATGCATTTAAATGTATTACAAGGTTTTTATTTATCTTGTAATGTTTTGCTTGAAATTCATTGATTAAATTGATTATCGTAGTTGTTTTACCAGTACCAGGGGGTCCATAAAAAAGAAGGTTGGGAAAATAATTTTTTTCTAGTATATTTTTGAATAATTCGCGATTTAATGGGTCAAGAACAATAGTATCGAATTGAGTTGGTCTATATTTTTCAACCCAGGGAATCGTATTTAATTTTTCCATTTATCATAATGTAATTTTTATGTTTATTTTATTTTTATATAATTGTTATTATTTGTCATTCACATCAAATATTTTTGCCCATTTTACTGGAAAACAAGGAAAACAATATGTAGGTTGATCTATTTTATCTTTACTTTTAGGGGTTGAATCAACTGTTAAAAATGCAAAGCTGGCATCACTCTCAGTATCATTATTATCTATTTTATATTTTTTCGATTTCTTATAAAATATTTTATTCATATTTTTATCGTATTTTGTTTCAGATATATCGACTTTATGCATATAATAATTTATCATTTCATCGTCTGTTAATATTTTGTTATTGTTTTCCATTATGTTATGTTATTATACATACAGTAAATATAATAAAAATTGAAATCAATTTTATGTTAAATATGAATAAATAAATTCTAATTAAAAGTTAAATTATTAATACGCTACAAATGGAGAACGGCTTTTTAGAAATAGTTTTAGGACCAATGTTTTCTGGAAAAACTAGTGCATTAATTAAAAAATATCACGAATTGCAAAGCCAATCTCAAAACGTAGTAGCGGTAAATTATATTGCCGATAAAAGATATCATGAATCGCTGTTGTCTTCTCACGATAAAGCTATGATACCATGTATAATGGTTGAAGATATTCATGATTCATGGTATAATACAAGTAATATTAATTATTCGGCATTACATGACTGTGAATATATATTGATAAATGAAGCGCAATTCTTCAATAAATTATATGAAGTCGTAATTAGTATGATAGAGTCTAATAAAAAGGTATATTTGTATGGCTTGGATGGCGATTTTAACAGAAATAAATTCGGACAAATGTTAGATTTAATTCCATTATGCGATAATGTTCAAAAATTACACGCAAAATGCAATAAATGTAGTTTAGACGCGATATTTTCACATAGAATTAGTAATGAATCGTCTCAGGTAGTAATTGGTTCTGATAATTATATTCCGTTGTGTAGAAATTGTTATGTTAATAAAAAGAAATAATTTCAAATAAATTGTTATTTATTAGTTTTTTATAGTATAGTAATATATAAATTTATTATAGTATGAGTGATGTTTTAGATAATACCGATCCAGTTGCAGACCCAGTTGCAGACCCAGTTGCAGTCCCAGTTGCAGACCCAGTTGCAGACCCAGTTGCAGACCCAGTTGCAGACCCAGTTGCAGACCCAGTTGCAGACCCAGTTGCAGACCCATATGTTCATATAGTTGCAGATCCATTTAGCTATATGATTGCACAGCCAGTACCAGAACCAGAACCAGTACCAGAACCAGTACCAGTTATTTTAACGCCTGCTGAAATAAGCGCACAAAATTGTACGTACATAAACAATATACAAGTTGTTCCGAGTATCTTGAATGAAAATGAGTTTCCGATTGAACCAATTGTATTTGAAAATTATGTAGCAATGGAACAACTATCGAATGATAATATAGATGGTATTGTTTGTAAGTATTCCGTATATGGCAATCCAGCAATGAATTTATTATCTAGACCATTTCATACTACAGAACAAATGTCTCAAGAAGTAGGCTTAACAGAAAGAACAGAAAATATATTGAAGCAATATTTAACCTCATTATTGGAAAAAAAAGAAAAAATTAATATTCTTGAATTGGGAGTAGCTGATGGAAATAATGTATCATCTACAACAAAAATATTGATATCAAATAAACGACCACAAGATGTCTATTGTGGTATTGATATTATTCCGAAAAATGCATGGAATGGTGAAAATGTAAATATTATTCATTCGCCATCAGAATATATTGATATTAACATACATAGATTAAATAGTTTAAAAGTGAATGAAATTGATATGTTAGTTATTGATGGCTGGCACAGTATGGAACAATTATATAAAGAATGGCAATATACGCGAATCCTATCCAACGTAGGTGTTGTATTTATAAATAGTGTTAATTTGTATCCTGGTCCTTATTATATTACTAAAAGTATCGATGATACAAAATATGATATCCATAGATATTTATCAGATGTGAAAGATAACGGAATTTGTGTAGCAGTACGTAAATAATTTTATACTAAGTAAATTACTATAAAATTATTATTTAACAAAATTAAACGGTGCGGTTTTTACGTGTGCCAATTTTAACATATCCAAATTTGCCTTTTTTGTATCCATATCCGGCTTTCTCTAAACGTTTCTCCTTTTTGGCAGTCTTGTGTTTCTTTAATGATACAACTCTACCGTGTTTGTTCATTACTAAATCTTTTGTAGTTAATCCACCGCTGGTTTTGTATGCATTGCCTCTTAAAACTTGGATTCTTGAACCGACTAATTCAGGATAAGTTTTACCATGAACGTGATATAATCCGTCTTCGTGTCTGTCTGGTCTTTTCATTCTGTTATATAATATAATATAAGAAAATATTATGTTATGCTAAAATAAAATTAGAATTACGCATTGTTATTAGTTATAGAATTCGCACTATATTGTCGTATATATTGAGCATATCGCATTGCTTTGCTTTGCTGTGTTGAATTCGTAGCAGTATTAAATTTTTTTAGATTTTTTTGCGTTTCAGCCTTTTGACATTTTGATGCAGTGCAATATTTATTTATATCATTTGAATGTTTCCATCTCATCAACATGGTTTATATATATTATATATTATAAATTATATTATAACAAAAATTGAAACACTAAATAAAGATATGAATATAGGTATATTATTTGATTATTATTATAAATCATGACAACCGAAACTAAACTTGCTCAACAATATCAACGCAAAACCGACCGTCAACATATCTTGGATAATCCAGATACGTATATTGGTTCTGTTGAAAATGTCGATGCTAATATGTGGATATATGAAGAAAATACTAAAAAAATCAGTCTAAAAAACATCGAATACGTTCCAGGATTATACAAATTATTCGATGAAGGTATTGTTAATTGCAGAGATCATGTAATTCGTATGATTCAATCTCCTATTCTAGATAAAAAATTCGTTTCAGAAATTTCTGTATCTGTGGGTGAGGATGGCAGCATAACCATGACGAATGATGGTAATGGCATTGACGTAGCAAAACATCCGGAATACAACATGTGGATTCCTGAAATGATTTTTGGTCATTTGCGAACATCGACCAATTATAATACAGAAGAAAAACGTATCGTAGGCGGTAAAAATGGGTTTGGGTTTAAATTAGTACTTATATGGTCAACATATGGCAGAATCGAGACAATCGATCATATCCGAGGATTAAAATATGTGCAAGAATTTAAAAACAATTTAACCGAGATTTGTCCTCCTATAATTACAAAAGTGAAAACTAGCAAACCTTATACAACAATTACATTTAAACCAGATTATGTAAGATTTGGTATGCCCGGTGGAATTACATCTGATATGTTTTCGCTGATGAAGAAGCGTACATTTGATATCGCAGCTGTAACGGATCACTCGGTAAAAAAGATCAAGGTTAAATTCAACGACGAATTAGCACCTGTTAAAAACTTTCAGCAATATATTGATATGTATATTGGTGCGAAAGATGCTTCGCCAAGAGTGTATGAATCAAATGATGAACGATGGGAATATGCAGTAGCACTTTCACCTACACATGAATTTACACAAGTATCATTTGTGAATGGTATCTGTACATTTAAAGGCGGTAAACACGTCGATTATATTATGGGACAAATTACACGAAAATTGGCTGCGTATATTGAAAAAAAGAAAAAGATTAACGTTAATCAAAATTCAATCAAAGAACAGCTTATCTTGTTTTTAAGATGTGATATTGAAAATCCAGCATTTGATAGTCAAACAAAAGATTTCATGAATACACCTTCTACAAAATTTGGATCAACTTGTACTGTATCGGATAATTTCATTGAAAAAGTCGCAAAAATGGGCGTAATGGATGTAGCATGTTCTCTTACGGAAGCGAAGGAAAACCGTGCTGTAGCTAAAAAGACAGATGGGTCTAAAACAAAAACCATTCGCGGAATTCAAAATTTCATTGATGCTAATTACAGTGGAACTGAAAAATCAAACGAATGTATCTTAATTTTATGTGAGGGATTAAGTGCATTGTCGGGTATTGTTTCGGGATTATCCAGTAATGATCGAAATACAATCGGTATTTATCCTTTAAAAGGTAAGTTGCTGAATGTTCGTGGTGAAACGGTTAAAAAAGTATCCGAAAACAAAGAAATTACAGATTTAAAAAAGATTTTAGGCTTAGAAAACGGCAAAGAATATAAAACAATGACAGACGTTCATCGTAATTTACGATATGGAAAAATCATGATTCTTTGTGATCAAGATACGGATGGTTCTCATATAAAGGGGTTATGTATTAACTTGTTTCACAGTGAATGGGCATCTTTAATCAAGATACCCGGATTCTTATCTTTTATGAATACTCCTATTTTGAGAGCAAAGAAGAGCAGTCAAACATTATTGTTTTATAATGAGGGCGAATATCAACGATGGAAAGATTCAATTGGGCAGCAAACTGCAAATACATGGACCATTAAATATTTTAAAGGGTTGGGTACATCAACATCTGCAGAATTTAAACAGTATTTTGCAAATAAGAAAATCGTCGATTTTGTCTATAGCGAACGCAGTGATGATACAATTGATAAAATCTTCAATAAGAAACGCGCAGATGATCGTAAGACATGGCTAGAAGCATATGATAAAACAAGTTATTTGGATACAACAAGATTGAGCGTTCAATACGAAGAATTTATCAATAACGAAATGATACATTTTAGTACATATGATTGTGCAAGATCTATTCCAAATATGGTAGATGGATTAAAAATATCTCTTCGAAAAATATTGTATTCTGCGTTTAAACGCAAATTAACATCTGAAATTAAAGTAGCGCAATTTTCAGGTTATGTTTCAGAACATAGTGCATACCATCATGGTGAAGCATCATTAAATGGTGCAATTGTTAATATGGCACAAAATTTCGTAGGTTCTAACAATATCAATCTATTGCAACCCAATGGTCAATTTGGTACTAGATTACATGGTGGTGATGATAGTGCAAGCGAAAGATATATTTTCACTATGTTAAATAATTTAACTCGTTGTATTTTCCCAGACGCAGATGATTCTGTATTGAATTATTTGAATGACGATGGAACAATTGTTGAACCCGAATATTATGTTCCGATTATTCCATTTGTATTAATCAATGGTATTTCCGGTATCGGAACAGGATTTTCATCGAGTATTCCTTCATACAATCCAAAACAAATTGTTGATTATTTGAAATCGAAATTATCGAATAAGTCATATTCCGTACCATTTGTTCCATACTATGAAGGGTTTAAAGGAACTATTTCTGATATAGATAAAGATGGTACTTCGAAATCAACCAAATACCTAATCAAAGGTGTATATGAGAAAATCGGCGAAGATAAAATTCGCATTACAGAATTACCAGTTGGTACATGGACAATGCCATATACTACTTTCTTAGAGTCGTTGATGGATGGTTCGACTGTGGATAAATCGGGTAAAAAAATACCACCACAAATTAAGGATTTCGTATCAGTTTGTACAGAAGTTTTGGTAGATTTTACAGTTGTATTTCCAAAAGGTAATTTGAATGCACTTGAAAAAACAGTTGACACTAACGGTATTAACGGAGTCGAAAAATTATTAAAATTAACAACTACTGTAAGCACTACAAATATGCATCTATTTGATTCAAATTGTAGATTACATAAATATACCAGTGTAGAAGAAATCATAGATTCATTTTATACAATTAGAATGGGTCTATACGAAAAACGCAAAGCTCATTTGGTTGATGATTTGCGTAAAAAACTGGTGAAATTAACAAATAAAGCTAGATATATCCAAGAGACATTATCTGGCGTAGTTGATTTGCGTAAGAAAAATGCTAGTCAAGTAATTGACTTGATGAAAACACGCAAGTTTGATATGATCGATGGAGAATTCAAATACTTGATTAAAATGCCGATGGATTCGGTAACAGAAGAAAATGTAGCCCATATTATGCGTGAAAGAGATGACGCACAAAAGGAATTGGAAGTATTAATTTCGACCACGTTGGAACAGATGTGGATGAAAGAATTGTTGCATTTGGAAAGTGAATATAGTTCATATAAAAATAAACGTGAAAATATTCAATCCGGAGAAAAATCAACTATGTCTATTAAAAAAAAGATTAAGGTTGTAAAAAAATAAACACGTGTAATTACCATTTTACCATATTAAATTAAATTCGAAAGAATATAATATTTTTTATTATTAGTCTAGACATATTTTGTTTTACGATTTGCGCTTTGTTTTACGAAAACGTTTTGTTCTGCGTCTACTCTTTGTTCCACCCATATGAATTAGTGCTCTCCTGATTTCGTCTACGCTAAAATAATCAATACCTGATAACCAGTTGAGTAGCTGGTCTCTGCGCCGATCATTAATTTCATTAATTTTTGAAGTTAACAAATTTTTTCTATCTTCTTTCTTTGGAATACTTAAAACTTCACTAGGTGTAATATCTAGTTCACGAGATAGACCATTAAATAATATCACGTCGCTAATCAATCCTTGAAGTTGCGGATCAGCTGCGCGTTTAATATCCGTGGAATATATTAAATAACCATATGTTTTTCCTTGGTTATACCACTCGATCGGTAAAGTCGGGGTTTTCCAATTTATATAATAAGGTACGAGTTCAGGCGTAGCAGGTTGTATTTTTAATATATTTCTTTGTTTTACGACATAGTCAGAATAGATATCGTCTAAGAGAGAAATACCCAAGGGTTTTCCATTTCTACGTATGGTTTTATCTATAGACGAACATAACATTTCTAGAATAGTTGTAAATCTATCTGGGTTCGATATGATAGCAAATGCGACTATTTCATACTTATCCGGGTTATCATTAGATTTATATAAGTATATAATTTTATAACTAGAGCTGATTATTTTTGCTGCATTATAATTTTCAGGAATTAATTGGAATATATTTTGTGTCCGTTCGCCAGTTTTTGGATTTACACATAATTTTTCAAAACCCAATTTATAATTATTCATAAATCCATCAAATGACTCTTCATCTACATTTGATACATCTAAAAACCCTATTGATAATGGTTTATTAATCGTATTCATAGTAGTATATCTTTTTTATTATATAAACAAGATATATTTTATTCTAAGTATATACCATCAAAGCAAGACGTCTCAAAACGAGAAATCATAGGATTCAATTCCTTGCATATTTTGATTACGTCATCCAAATCATTGTATATAACACAATCAGCACCTAATATTTCAGCTATTTCTCTATCATTTTTATTATAAGCTACCAATTCTTTTCGCGTAGGAATTGCAATTCCATATTTATTTGAATATTTAACAGGAGGCGCTAAACTAGCAAAATATATTTTTTTCGCACCCGAGTCTCGAGCTAATTGAATTAATTGTTTTGATGTATTGCCTCGAACAATTGAATCATCTACAATGAGAACATTTTTACCAAGAAATTCACTAGAAATAGTATTAAGTTTTAATGATATATTTTTAATACGACTCGCTTGGTCAGGCATAATAAAAGTTCTCGAAATATAATTATTTTTTATAAATCCTTCGCGATATGGTTTATTTATTTCTTGTGCTACATATAATCCAGCGGAACGAGATGTTTCTGGAACTGGTATAACTATATCAATATCTGATAAATCATTGTTCTCGTTTGTATCTATAAGCCTTTTTATTTTTTTACCCAAACATATACCCATACGTATTCTTGCTTCATATACCAATATACCATCTATTTGTGAATCGGGACGTGCAAAATAGATATATTCGAATAAACACGGTGATAGAATTGCAGTATCGATTAATCTCTTATTGTACATTTCATATTTTGAATTTATAAATATACATTCGCCGGGGAGAACATTGCGAACACTTTTGTATGTTTTATCGATCGCTATATTTTCTGATGCAAAAATGTAATCATTTTCACCCGATGCATTTTTTGAACCATATAAACCAGTACCACCAAGAGTAGGTATATTCCATTTATTTTTTCTAATACCAAATGACAACGGTCTTATCCCATGTGGATCACGGAATGCTATCATGCCTATATTGTTAACAATAATTACTACACTATATCCACCTTTACATTTTGTAAAAATCCTTTTAATAACTTCGAAAATATGTTCATGTTCAGTATCAATGTGTTGATTTTTCATTACATAATTTAAGTTATTCAGTTCATTTGCAAATAAATTTAACAGTACCTCCGAATCGGAATCACTATTAACATGTCTGTTTTCGAGAACAAGCTCTTTACGAATATTTTCGGAATTTGTAATATTACCATTATGAACCAAAGCAATACCATAGGGAAAACTTGTATATAATGGTTGCGTTTGTTCCATGTTGATAGACCCTGCGGTTGAATATCTTACATGACCTATCCCTATATTTCCCTTTAATTGATGAATATTCTCAGCATTGTAAACTTGACCGACTAATCCAAGATTTTTATGAGAATGAAATATGTTATTATGTAATGTGTAAATACCAGTCGAATCCTGGCCTCTATGTTGAAGCATATTTAATCCGAGAACTAAATCTGACGAAACATATTCTTTTGTATTTGAATTGATTATACCGATAATTCCGCACATGTTATACTATTGACAATTATTATTATTTTATATATGTAATGTAATTATATATATGACTATTTATTTAGGTGGACAAACATATTATTTATCTGTTTTACAGAATTGTGATGACGAAAATAGATTTAATGAATGGCAAGCAACTGGTGGTGCGTTATTGAATAATAGAAATTTAGGTTGCGGTATTAATTCGCTTACATATTTAGGTATATTTACTAGACAACAAGGAGAGGCTTTAGTTAATGTAGTTAATGCGCGCGGAACAACGTTTGATGAAATGATGAATTATGTATTTAATCGTAATGGTAGAAATCCACAATATAGAATACCAGCTAGTATTCGTACTCTACAAGATGTTCAACATTTTATTGACCACTTAACTAACATTTTATGTGAAGGTTGCTGCACCGTAGCAAAATTAATGAGATATCCAGATAATAGTCAAAACCCATCGTTATGTAATGGTCAGGCCTTAACATCCGGACATACTATCGTATTTTCTAAAAATGGCGGCATATTATATGCAACTGACCCACAACAAGGAACTAGGAGACGATCTGATAATGCAGCTCCCGCATTTGCCGCTTGGCAACGAAATTGTTATGAAGAAGTACATTTAATGTTTAATATTCAACCAGATTATAGACATACAGTTCATATGGATATAGATGACGCGGCAAATGTATTACCGGATCATGGTGAAATTGACGATAGAGAAACCGTGCCTATGGATATAGATGGAGGAAAAAGTCAAAAGTCCAAAAAGTCAAAAACATCAAAAAAGTCAAAAACATCAAAAAAGTCAAAAACATCAAAAAAGTCAAAAACATCAAAAAAGTCAAAAACATCAAAAAAGTCAAAAACATCAAAAAAGTCAAAAACATCAAAAAAG
>Ga0214921_10003591_pt1 | contig 23588 bp, 15 predicted proteins | sample LL1505_MetaG_FD_177992 | JGI IMG/M metagenome (GOLD analysis project Ga0214921, IMG submission 177992) | Freshwater microbial communities from Lake Lanier, Atlanta, Georgia, United States - LL-1505 | ecosystem: Environmental > Aquatic > Freshwater > Lake | place: USA: Georgia | collected...
ATATTATAAAAAAAATATAAAAAATAAATTATAAATAAAAATACAAAAAGTATTTAATGTAATGTATATATTTATTATTTTTGTCACTATATTAACTTTCCTTATTACACATTCATTAATTTTTTTTTAAATTTTTGTAAAGTGTATTTAGAACAAAGTTAACTAAAATATTATAATATTATATATTATAATGTTCGAGTCAATAATAAATTATTATAATAATGATATATTTATTCATATTTTTACATTAATAAATTTATATTTTTTAATAAATAATATGAATCTATTATTATTATTATTATCTATTGATAATATTTCATATGCAAATGATTTCTTAATAAAAAGTATCCTAAATAAATCAAATAGAAATAATATTATTATACAAAATACTAAATTATATAAATTAAATATTATTGAACGCTATATATTTTATATATTTATATATCTATTTTATAGTACAATAAAATTATTAATTTTAAATAAATATACTATTTTTTTAAAGGTATTATTAAGTTTGTCATCATTACCAATAATTTTTAATAATATTATATATGATAATTATGAAGATATTTTCAGCAGAATAACTTTGTACAAAGATAAAATAATAAGATTGATATTTTGTGAACAGATATATTTAATTATTGATAAATTAAATACAAAATTATTAGATGATAAATTGATATTAAATAAAGATGAAATTATATTTACATTAAATAATGAATTAAGTAAATGTAATAATATACGTACAGAAATATTTAAATTTATAAAAAATACATTAATCGTATCATTATTAAGTTATTGTAAATCAAAATCTATTATTTATTATAAGTTAATAAAATATATTTATATTTATAATTCGGGTTCATATTATATTAACAATATAAATATTGAGAATGCAAAACAAAAATTTATAACAATATTTAAAAATAAATCATATAAAGATCTTAATGATCCTATGACAATTCATTCATTATTATGTTTATATTATGATAAAAATACAGATACAAATTGGGATGAAATTAATGAACAAATAAATTACAATATTATTTGTTTTATGACATTGTGGACAATAGGATCATTCTTTTCAGGTATATTACGTATTTTAATACTGATTATAACAAGTACTATAATATATCTTACAAATAATCATTATAAATTTGATATAATATTTGATAAAAAATATATATATAATCTGATATTATTAATATTATTTTATAATATTACATCAAATATTATAATTTTATCTTTAATATATCAATTTGGATATTATTGTTTAGATAATTTTTTTATAAAAAGCATAATAAAATCAATTTATAATAATATTATAAATAAATTAGTTCTAAATATAATTAATAATTATAAATTAATATTACAAACAATACACAAAAATATAATTTTAATAATACGAAATATAATATATGGACTTTTAATGAAATATCTATTTAAATATAACATTCATTATGGATATATGTTTTTAATATTAATAATGAATTTTGATAAAAATATTTATAATAAAATATTATTTGTATTATTTTATGTATCAATTTTAAATAAAAATAATGACCTAAAATTATTTATACTTGGATATATTTCTAGTTTATTTATAAACTGGATTAAATATTATGATTTATTTTATGAATTAATAAAAATAAATAATAATAATATCGATATTAATATTGATAAACAAAAATTAATAGAACATGAATTAAAAGATGCATTACAAGAAACAATACAATAAAATTATTTCAAATGATAATCTTTAAAAATTTTTAAGAGAGCATAAATTGCTTTGTCAATTTAATTGCCTCATCCAATGATGTTGTGTGAAGATAACGATCTAGAATATAAAGTTGTCCTATAAATCCGAAATTTGGGTCAGCAATGTTACGATGTGAATGAATCAGTTTCAGTCCAGCTTCATAAGACATACTTTCTGCCCACATAACGTATGCAATGGCAATTGAAACTGAGCGAGAAATACCGGCATAACAATGCACCAAAAGTTTTGAATTAGGAGTAGAGCGTGCAGTGTGAATAAACTCGAAAGCCTGTTTCAGATAACCAATAATATCTTGTGTACCGTTATCATTGATTGGAATCTGCATTATTACACGAGTAGAAAGAACTTCAGGATGAAAATCCGTAGGAGTACAATTCAACACGTGGGTAACATTATGTTGGTTCAGGAGTTCAATGTTGTGTGCGTCTTGTTCAGATCCAATAGCCATAAACCCTTTGTCCAGAAAAAAATCTAGACCACTATCTGTTTTTAGCTTTTGGAACGGTGACTGAATTGGCGAATTCAAAATATGTTTAGGTGCAATAAGCGAATATTTGGCACTATATGATTCAGTAACAATCATATTGATAAGCTTGTCTTTAGCCGCTTCAAAACCTCCCTTGATGTAGGAAACACTAAGACCAGATTGTGCAAAATATTCTGTAAGAACACGCAATGGTTCTTCTTCAATATTTTCAATAAATGTTGTATCATTGTCATAAAACACAAACTTTGTATTTGCCGGAGGATTCTTCAACTTATCATACTGATTATCCGTCGACAAAATAAAATGCTTAAGAGAGCCATAATTGTAACGCTGTTTGAGAAATCGTACCCACAGTGTTTTCGGAAGATAAAAATTAATTGCACCATCAATATGACCTTTCATATATGAATCATCTGTGCGCAAATCGATAAGCACAGTGTCAGAATCAATCACCAATTCATCCGGGTTGATCTGAACAATAGAACTAGAAGAAAGTGTATTTTCAGACATCTGAAATTATATATATATATATAACATTATGTATAATTGAGATAATCCAAATTTTCAATTTTTTATATTATAAATTATATATAATGGATTATAAACAAAAATATTTAAAATATAAACATAAATATTTAAATTTGCAAAATCATACAAAACATATTAAACATATAAAAGGTGGTATTATACCCATACCAGATAAAACTAAATTAATTGATTGTTATATTGCATCATCACATAATACTTATTTAAATGGTCATCAAATTACTGGTAAAACTGATGTAAATTGCTATTATAATTTTATAAAATATTTTAAAGGTGGTTGTGTTGAAATGGATGTAGTTAAAATTATAGAGAGAGATATAGATACAAGAAAAAAAACGGATGTTAAAATAACTCATACAGCAACTCTTACAAGTTCATTATGGTTAAGTGATATATTAACAAAAATTAGAGATATTTTAAGTGATAAAAAAATATCGTTAGAGGGTCCTATAATATTGTCATTCGATAATAAAGATATTTTAAATGATGATGATCAACATAAAGTTATTAAAATTATAAATGACTATTTAGGAGACTATTTATATGAAAATTATGATGATGAAAATTTATATTTTAAAGATGTAAAAGGAAAAGTATTAATAAAATGGCCAGAACGTAAAACTGATGAAAAATGTGAATGTACAACTTTTTGTTTGGCAAAAGGAGTTTTGTCAAAAGCTATGTCAAAAGTTGCATCAAAAGTTGCATTAAAAGATACATCAAAAGATACATCAAAAGATACATCAAAAGATACATCAAAAGATACATCAAAAGTTACATCAAAAGATACATCAAAAGATACATCAAAAGTTGCATCAAAAGTTACATCAAAAGATACATCAAAAGATACATCAACAGTTACATCACCTGATTGTAAAAATTTAGTACGTCCACTTCCACTTCCATCTGAAGTTGAAGGTAAGCAATTTAAAAGTAAGCACTGGACTAATATGCATCAAGATAATACAATATCATATGAACATGGTAAAAAGACTGATGAATTTGACAAATCTAAATTTATAAGAATATACCCACCAGGTAGAAATACAGATAGTGAAAATTATCCATTTTTAAATTATGTATTAAAAGGAGCCAATTTAATTGCATTAAATATCCAAAATATGGATATACATACATTATATCAATTAGAATTTTTTAGAAATGGTTGCTTGCGGAAAATTCCAGAATCAGTAAAATCTGGTGGACCACAAAAAATTAAATACAAAATTAAATTTAGCGAAGATTTAAAAAATATAAAAATAAAAATAAATGATGCTGATTCTGATGATGATTTTATTACGAAAATAAATGCAGATGATGAAGATATATATGAAATAGAATTATATGAGGATTTCCCATTGATATATATAGAATGTATAATTCGAATTAAAATAAATAATGAACCAAAAGATGAAAATTATAAAGGTGTAATAACATTAACAGAAAAAGATAATAAAATATATAAAAAAAAGAAATTACATAATTCTTGCGGGATGGTTGATAATAAATGTAATTGTACATGGTATAATGAAATACTTAAAAATACACAAAAATTAACTTGTGAAAAAATTGAAAAAGATATTATTAATATTACATTAAATAATGATTCATCCTAAAAAATAAAAATTGAAAAAAAATAAATATTATTGATATATAATAATATAATATACTATTATATATTATGTCGGAACTGACAGATTTTTTCGAGTCTTCTTGTGTTTGTTGTGATAAAATTGTGAAAACAAAAACTGATCAGACAACTAATTCAAAATTTGTATGTGATAAACTTTGTCGTTCAAAACTTATCGAAACTAAAAAAAATAAACAGATCGATAAAAAATATGGTGTAAAAGTTATTTTCAAATATAAAAAATATTATATTCCATCGATAGTTTTATATTTTCTACCTCAATATTGGTTTAAGAATAATGTTCGATGTGATAAGTGTTATTCGCGTTTTTATTCTGACGACATTCCTCAATATTGCAACAAATGTATTAATAATACAATTCCAATTGATACTAATTGTGTAAAGTGTAACAAATCATATACATCAACACCGACAAAAATCAGACAAAAAAATAATATGTGTTCCGATTGTTTTAATACAGTTGATTCAGAATTTGTTTGTGATATTTGTAGATGCAAATTCACTGATACACATAAGACATATAATGATTTTAATTCTGCAATTTGTAAAATGTGCCGTAATTCAAATACAATTAAACAACGTTATCTCCACAATTATCAAAATAATGAATCAATCAATAAGATGCTGGATATTTCTGATAAAAAAATAAAAATTTATTATAATGTTATTGACGAAACACATTATGGTTTGTGTTCTGAAGTTGAAACAATTGAAAAAAATATGTATTCTGAAGAGAAGATTTTTCCATTTATGAATGAGTTTAATACTAATGAAAATTTAATAAACTCTGATAAATTTAATTATTATTATACACCACTCAATACATCAAATTGTGGACTAGGATGTACCCAAAAACGATATGAAATTATTAATTATGAAATTATTTAATAAATAAATTAGACATAAGATATTCTTACACAATTATAATTTTCATTTACTTCGTGAATTGTTTCGAGAGTTTTTTGTTCATATTTTAGAAATGAAAAAAAATATAGTTTTCATAAATAGTTGGCAACTTTGGTTTACACATAGTAGAATATTTTTGTTGAGCTGTATTTGGATAAACATTACAATATATGCTGATGGGCATTTTCTTTTTTATTATTTATGAAAAATAAAATATAGAATAAATATTTTTATATTTCATTTTTTTTCTATTTTTTTTATTCAATATTATATTATATTATATGGATCAACAACCATCTACAACAGATAATAAACAAAAAGATTATATAAGATTAAAAGAAAGATATAGTGAAAAAAATTTTCTATATAATTTGGACAATACCGAAATTATAGATAAAAATATTTTAAAATGTCCCTATAAATATAATGATAAATTTAGAAGAGCGATACATGATCAAAATAAAAAATATGAAGAATTGTATGAGCTCACAATAAAAAAAATAGAAATTGATTATATAATAAATAAATTTAGTAATGATTTAGAAGAATATAAAAAAAATAAAAATAATTTAACTAAAGATAAAGAATATTTAGAATTATATGCATTAACACTATTAAATATACCAAAAAAATATCTAACAAATATTAAATTTGAAGATAAAAAACAATCTGATTTAATTAAAGAATATATATTTTTATATAGAACATTTATAGGATGGACTCAGTTATTAAAAGAACATTATCTATTTAATATTTATAAATATGCATACATTATAATATTTGATAGATATTTTTATTATATTAAAAAAAATGATGAAAGATTTAAATTATTTGATAGTATTTCATTTAAGAATGAGAAAAATATTAAATATGATTTTTATAATGATATTAACAAATTAAATATATGTAATGAAAATATTATATCAGATATTAAATTGATTGAAAATAAAATCTATGATAATATTTTATGGTATAATACAGAAAATGAATTAAAAAACTTATTTAAAAAGATCACTACATTTTTAAAAAAAGAACGTATAAATATGTCAAAATATAGTATTAGACAAAGTATTATTTCTTTTATAGAAACAAAAAAAGAAAAAGATAAAAAAATTGAAAAAAAAGATTTTGAAAAAATTAAATTAATAAATATTAATGATGAATTTAATTATGAATTTGAATTAATTATACCCGATATTAATGAAATAGATTATGCCATAGATAAAAAAGATGACGGATTTTATAAAACATTAAGAGGAGTAAAATTATATTATAATGTTATTGCGATATATTTACAGGCTACATATATTTGTAAATTAAATTCATGCGATATAGGCGAAAATAGTTTTATATTTCCATTTAAAAGCTTAAATATAAAATATATATCAACTGATAAAAATAATTATTATAATTATGAAAGTATAGTGCAAACAGAACCTCAAGAATCAATATCTTCAAAAAAAAAATCTACAAAACCTTCAAAACCTACAAAACCTGTAGAAACAAAACTTGAAGTAATAAATATTGATAAACAAAAATTAGAAAAATTTGTCACTGAAATAGAAATAACAAGACCAGAAAATATGGAGGATGATAAATTTGAAAACTACAAATCAAATAAAAAAAAATTATACACTGATATTATTACAGATATCCCATATTTATATACATTAATCGATACAAAACCTAATTTTGTTGTATATGTATTGAATAATTTAAAAACAAATTTTGGTGATAAATATAAGAATTTTTTAAAGACAGCTGAAGGGAAAATATTTAAAGCACAATTAAAAGTCGAGAAAAAACAACTAAAAGAAAAAAAAGAAAAAGATTTAAATAAAGATATTATCAAACGATATATAGATTATGATTATGAATTTATTAAAAGTGATACTGAAAGCAAACAAAAAAATAAAGTTAAATATGAAGAATACAGAAAAAGTTTATTTATGAACTGGATTAAAAAACAAGAAGAAATTACTGATATAACTATAATTTATGATAAAGCATCTGACGATATTAAAAGCAGATATCACAACTATATAATAGAATTATATAAAGATTGGAAAAAAATACAAAAATCTGAAGACTTATTAAATCTACCAAAACATATTCAATTAGAAAGAACAAGTCCAAGAAAATGGGTAGAACAACAATTTTTTGACTGGCTTATATTAAATATTTTTTATGATGTAGAAAATTTACCATTCTCGTTTCAAAGTAATTATTCTGAGTATTTAAAAAATATTAAAAAAGACGATGGGTCCGATTTAACACCTGAATATATAAAATCACAATATGATAAATATATTGCAGATCTTGATGTAATTAATAAAAATATTGATGATTTACCAGAAATTATTGATAAAACTACTGGTGAAAGAAAAAAAAAACCATATGAAAAAAATTATAATGGTTGGAAATGGTATAGATTTAATCAATGGAAAAAAACACAACCAAAAAAACAGATTCAAACACAAATTATATTACCACCAGAAATTCAAACAAAATTAGACACATATTGGAAGAAATTTACGATGCTAAATGATCCTGATGGAGAAAAAAAACAAAAAAAAATAGATTATTTTAATTCTTTTTGGACAAAATATTATAATAAAACAAAAAATATACCAGATAAAATATATTTAGATTTTTGGCACAAAATTTTTATACAAATACCATCTAATATAGATGAATTTATTAAATGGCATAAACAATTAGTGGAAAAATATGAAAAATATATTCCTCTGAATACCCAAAATTTTCAAAAATTCAAAAATGATATCGGATATGTTGAACCACCTAAACATCCCAATCAACATGGACAAAAAGGAGGCGGTGATGAAGATGAAGAAGATGACGAAGATAAAGATGACGAAGATGAGGATGATGAAGATGAAGATGAAGATGAGGATGATGAAGCAGACGCAGAAGCAGCAGAAGAAGCAGCAGCAGACGCAGAAGCAGACGCAAAACCAAAAGAAGGTGATGATGGCGTAATGATAAGTTCTAAAAAAATGGAAATGATTATGGGATTAATCAACCCCGCAGACGAAATAAATTTTAAACTTACTGAAACAAAATTTTGTGAATATGAATATACATTTTCTCCAGAATTATTTAAATCAAATAATTATTTTAAAATAAATACATTAGAACAATTAAGCAATATAACTAAATTAAAAATAAGTACTGGAGAAGATAAAAAAATATTTGATTTATTAAATAACAATTTATCAACATTTACAAATTTAATAAATTATATTGATACGAAAAATACTACATATATAGATGATACTACTCATGTATTAATCTATTTTATTTATGGTTATAAACATATAAATATAGAGTCAGATAATTTTATAAAATACAATCCTATTGATTATACAAAATCAGAAAATGATAATGTAATAAATACCGATTCAATTAGATTACATCAAACATATATGAATACACTTTTAGATATACAAAATATTAATAAAATAAAAAATTTTATAAAGGAATTAAGTGAAACACAAACTAAAATAAATAAAATATTATTCCATAAAATAATATTTATTTTATCCCATATAATAAATTATATACCAAATGATAAAAAATATAAAATACATGATGCTTTTAATGATCTTTTATTAAATATAGATTCTACTAAATTATTAATAAAAGAACAAAGTGATAAATTAGTTGATTCTATAATAGATACATTAAACAATGAAGGATTAAAAGATTATATAGTTAATAATAATTTTGAAATAAATCCAAATATACTTTATGTACGTGATAATTTGTCAGATAAAAACACAGAAGACTTAAAAAAAATTATAAATGATAATAAAATTGGAATATTTAAAAATACATTAAAATCATTTGATTTTATAACACAATTATTTTTTATAAAAACACATCTATTAATATTATTAAAACAAAATACTCCGGAACAAAAAATAAATTTAGAATTTTATAAAAATTATTTTTTAGAAATATTTAACACAAGAGAATTTTTTAAATTAGATTTTCAAAAGTATGATAATATTAAACTAGATATTCTCCAACATGATAAAGATGCAAGTAGTAAAACAAAAATAAAAAAACAGGATTTTAACTTAAATTATATAGAAAAAAAATTAGATTATTCTTTATCTATTGATAAGATTTTATATTATGATATATTATTTACTTATTATGTAAATTTTAAATTAATAAATAATATGGGTATATACAAACAATATAAAAATATTAATGGTGAATATAAGTATAACGGTGATTTTGTATCAGAATATGTTAATTTATCTGAACATTCCTCTAAAACTAAAGCTGAAAATGACGAAACGCTCATTGAAATAGCATACTTAACAAAAACTATAGATAATAAACAAAAGATATATATCGAAAATCAATACTTATTTATAGATCAAAATAATTTATTTGATAAAACTATTGCCGATATAATAATTAATTATAAAACTTATAAAATACCGTTACTTAATGGTAATTTTTATATAATTAATTCAATTACATATCAAGAAAAGAAATATGAAAATAAAATTATATTTAATGAATCATATGAAGGAGAATTTTATAATCAAGAAATTCATATGGTAATACCATATCTTTCACTAGATGACAAAAATATAGTATTGAATATGAATTTATTAAATAATTATGATTTTCTAATAGATGAAAAATTAAAAGAAAGACATTATTTAAATCCATTAGAAACGTTAGAAAATATTAAAACAAAAATTAAAACAAAAGATACTGTATTTACATCTATTACAGATTTATCAGAAATTGAATCATTTTACAATAAACAATCAGAAAATACAGATTATAAAACAATCAAAGGTCAGCTAACACAGTTCTTTATTTTTGAGCGAAATTTTACTGCAATAAATAGAAATAAAAATAGATATCTAAATTACGATCTTGATATTTTAATTAAATCTATTGGTACTACAGATGCTAATAATAAATCAGATATGATTATAACTAAATCAACGGATGACACAGTAATATTAACATCAATTAATGATATACTGAATAATTCTAAATTAAAAGAAGTTTATTTTAAACTATTAGATTTTACAACACCTGACAATATTTTAATATTCAAAAATAAAGAAACAAATAAAATAACATATATTGATATAATTGATTACGATGTATCATTATATTTTCTAGAATACGCATCAAAGTTATATATTATTATGAATGAAAAATATGTTATATCAAATAATCTAGATCATAACAATTTATTTTTATTAAATATGTATTGTCATGGAGCAAATAATTTAATGTTATTACAATGTAATGATAATTTTCATATTGGTATGTTTGAAATTTCAAATGATTTTAAGAAAAAGTTTCATATGATAAAATTAAATAATCAAATATATAGTGTAGAATCCTCTAATAAAACACAATTAACTAAATTGTATGAATCATACCAAAAATACAATAAAAGAGATGCTATTAAAGAGATTTTAAAAAATCTAAAATTATATACCAATATTAATCAAGATGATTTAAAACAATACGAGATTTTAGAAGAACATAAATACACTTTACAATCATATATTAAACCATTTGTAAAAACTGAATCGGCTAGTTGGGATGAATTTATTAAGAATTATTATTTTGGAGATAAAAAATATTCATCTTTAAGAGATTATTTTCTATACTCGTTACTTGATTCGCAAAATGCGAATATTGCATTTACATTATATTATAACAAATTAAAAGAATTCTATATTAAGAATGAAGATTACAGATCAGATATTCCATATATTGATTCCATAACTGCAATTAATCCCATAGAATTTTACTATCAATATTGTCTTGGATATTTTGCAAGAAAAGAACAAACAAATTTAGTTGATGAAATTACAAAAGATATTTCAAAACAAATATATTCAACAAATATATTACAAAGTGGAGGTAATATATATAAAAATATAACATTTCCAAATTTAGAAGATAATCCTAATAAATATGGTAGAATTCACAATTTAGTAATGGGCGGCGGTAAAACAAAAATGATAACACCTTTAGTAATATTACGTTATTTACAAATTATTGCAAAAGCTAATAAAGATGATAAAAAAGATTTACCAAAATTATATCTAGTATTACCCGAATCCTTAGTAGACCAGTCTTATAAAGTATTATCTGAATTATTACAATTAAATTATCCAATTGTTGTAAAAAAAATAAAAGAAGATAGATTTAAATATTGTGAATATACTGATTCTATTAGTAACAACACTGAAAATTTTACTGTTTATATAATGAGTGATTCTTCAATGAAATGTGGTTTCCTAAATGATTATAAAATAATAAAAGAAAAATATGACAAAAATGTTTATATATTTGATGAGATTGATTTCATTTTAAATCCGATGATATCTGAACTTAATTTCCCCGATCAAAAAAATAAACAAGAATTTAAAGAATTTGATGCATTTTATGATTTAATTTATGAAGTATTATATACTATATTTATAACAGAAAAAAGAAATTTAGATACCGAATTAACGAGCATCATAGAAAAATATCCAAATGCATATACTATCAATCCTCATTTTAATATTATAGATAACACATCAAATATTATTGCAGAAATTAAAAATTATGTAAAAAATAAATTCAAACAAAAATTAAAAGGAATAGATATGATTACAGAAAATATTGATGAACTTTTACAAAAAACAGACAAAGAAAAGAATTTACTATATATGATATATAATTTTCTAAATGAACCATTAGAATCAATATTAACATTAATTAATAAAAAAAATTATGGTACACATCCAAGAACACAAGAATTAACAATTAATAATACAGAAATAGCAGAAACAACAGAAACAACAGAAACAACAGAAACAACATGTACTAAATTTGCCCAAACAAAATCATTAGAACATGGAAAAGATCATGGTATTAATATTATAGTGCCATTTTTATATAATGATGTACCATCTATAAATTCACAATTTACAAATCCATTATTGATCTTAGGATTAACAATTATAGATTATTTATTACAAAAACATAATGAAAATATAGATATATCTTTCAAAATAAAAGACATTTTAATTAAATATATTATTGATAAATATACATATTTTAATGATGATGTAATACTCAAACATCATCCATTATTTATTGCATATAATTCTACAATAAAAAATCTAAGTCTAGATGATCTTTATTCTTATACTCAATTAAGTCCGAAAGATATTAATAAATTATTTAGAAATGATTATATATTTAAAACAATTATACAAAACATCTGTAAAAATGAAATACATATATATAAATCACAATTGAATATTGCAGGTTTAGATTTAATAATGTCTTTTAATAATAGATACAAATCTGGTTTTACTGGAACTCCGTCAATACCAAATTATATAGATATTTCAGATGAAAACACAATGCAAGTCTTACCAGAACAAAAAAAAACCTTAGATTTAATTAATAAAGCATATGAACAAAGTGAATTAAAAAAAGTAGAAGATCAAGAATCAAACACAATTTATCTTAAAAACATTTTAAAATCGACAAATAACAAATGTAATGTGATGATAGATATTGGTGGTGTATTAGTTGGATTATCAATTATGGATATCTATAAAATTGTTATAAAACATAAAGAATATATTAATAGATTTATATATTGGGAATCTGATGATAAAAATCATGAACCTAAAAGTATAATAAATGGTAATATAGAAGATTTTAATGGTATTTATGATGAAAAAAATTATGATACATTTTATTATTATGATAATCAACATATCACTGGTATAGATGCTAAGATACCATTAGGTACTATGGGATTAGCATTAATTGGCAAAGATTCTAGAGAACGTGATGTAGCCCAAGGTATTTTTAGAATGAGAAAACTTGCAATAAGTGATAACCGTGAGAAAAGACATACTATTACATTTATAGTTTCTAATAAGATAATAGAAAAAATTAAAAAGAATCTACATAAAACAGATTTTAATGATGATGATTTATTTAAGTGGTTTAAATTAGAAGAAAATAAAGTTATAGAATCACAGACTGAATTTATGAAATTACAAAATCTAAGAAGTATACGACGTAATATAATTAACTCATCAGAATCAGAAAAGACAATATTTGATTATTTTAATATTTTTAATCCATTTATGTATCCAGGTGAAGATTTTAATAGTGATGATTATATATTAAATAAAAAATCAAATGTCCAAATAGAAATAGAAAATTATGCAAAAACATTTAAAGATCATAATGCAATATATGAAAAATTAAAAAATATTAATTTATATAATATAAGTCAGCCACAGCAACAGCAGCAACAGCAACAACAGCAACAACAGCAACAACAGCAACAACAGCAACAACAGCAACAACAGCAACAACAGTTAAAACAATCAAGCAATATAAATAAAGAAATTTTGCCAGGTGATATTAATTATATATGTGTTCTTGATAATATTACAAAATATTTTGATCCACAATGCACTGGGAAAAAAATAATTATGATTTCTGAAGAAAGTGATAAAAAGAAAAAACAAAGTGTTGAACCAAGCGATGGTAATTATTATGTTAACGGAGATTTTCAAGGTTCGCAAGACAATGTATATTTTTCAGTAAATATTAAATATTATAATCCACCATATATTATCTTAATAAATAATAATATTATAAAAAATGAAGAGAAAGAAGAAAAAATACATAATATTTTTGTAATACCATATTTAGAAGGTATCAAAATTATTGATAATTTAAAAAAAATTACACAAATAATAGATAATAAAATAGCAAAATTTAACTCAGAATTTATGAAATTACCAGAAACTATTAAAAATGAAATTAAAATTTTAGGAATTAATATTAATGAAAAAGAAACTATTAATAGAGATAAATATGTAGAAATTATAAATAAATTAAAAGAAAATAAATCAAAAGATTTAGAACAATTAATAACAAATCATATATATTATGTTAAAATATTTAAAGATATCGAAGATTTAGGAGAAATTTATATTTATGATAATATGGGTGTGTTATTAAGAACTGTAAATATTAAAAAAGATAAAATCGATAATAATACATTATTAAAATCATCAATTGAATCAAAATTAGTAAGTAGATCTATAATACCATATATACCATTAACTTATGACGATTTTAATAATATATTAAATCTATTTAATGATAATAAAGATTATATTATTGATTTAATGGACTTAGCATATGATGATGAAGAACCAAAACAAAAAGAAAAATTAGCTGAACAACATAAGTCAGTAAAAAAAAAAAAAATTAATTCTAATAATTTATTGAGAATATTTAAATTATATTTTAAAAAAATAGAAAACTTTGATGATATTTATACAGGTATAAAATTATATAATGAATATATACAAGAACATATTTTATTAGAAAATATGCAACAGAAGATGACAGATGACAAAGAAATATCAAAATTTAGTAAAAATATATATGATAATATTAAAACACATATTAAAGAAAATATACCTGAAATTAAAGATACAACTGTAGATTTAATAATTATATTTATCAAATTTTTCAATAGACATGAAAATTTTTCAATTAAAGACAGTTTATTGAATATGCTATTTTTACCCATCAAATTAAATGAAACTGAAAAAGAATTATCAGGAGGGAGAATAGATTATAAACAAAAATATATGAAATATAAACAAAAATATATGAAATTAAAGCAAAGCTTAAAGTAAAGCTTAAAGCAAAGCTTGAATAAATGATATTTTTATTGAGGTTTTACTGAACACAAAAATTGATATATAAATATTATAACTTAATAATAATATATGATATTATCATTAAGATGACCAGCAAAATTAGTTATATACCTGTTTATAATTATATTATCAAAATAAAAGTTTTTGATAATATAGATGATGTTTATTCAGGGATAAAAAAAGAAATTAATAATTGTCGCTACTTAACATCTAATTTTCAAATTATACAAATTATCGATTATTTAACTGATAAAGAAATAGATGAAATTGAATATTTTATTAATGATTTGGCTTATACAATTTATGGAAATTATTCAGACAAATCTGATTGTAAAAACTTAATTAGATCTTACAAACAAAATAATATATATACGGAGAAAAGATTTTATTATAAAACATTTGATAGAGCATTGAGTGAAACTTATATGAGATATAAATTATATAAAAAACATCCAAATGGTTATTCAGGAAATTATATATCATATTATCAATCAGGTTTGATAAAAGAAAAATATTATCATATAAATGGATTGATAGAAGGTAAATATATACGATATTATAATGATTTTAATACTATTGAGATAGAATCAGAATATGTAAATGGAATAAAACATGGATTATATAAACAATATAATGGCAGCGAAATAAATATTATTGAATATTATTTTATGGATAAACTAAATGGAATGTGTATATATAATAATTTTGGAAGATCAACTACAGAATATAAAGTAGAGATTACTTATAAAAATGGTATTATTGATGGAATATATAAAAAATATTATAGATACAAAGAAGGAGGTGGATTACATATCGAATGTAATTTTAAAGATAATATGATATGGATCAGAATTTAATATATGAATGTGATTATAAAATATGTAATAAAAAAATAGATATAAAAGATTTGATGTAAAAATAAAAAATTGAAATATTGTAATATCTGATATTCTAGATAATTTTAATAACATCACTATAGACAAAATGTCTCTTGATACAATTATTTCTGCTTTTTCTCCCTCTCAACTCGCGGAGTTGATGCATGCGTCAGATTATGAAGTTGACAAACTGTATCTGAAACTTGCATCAACGCCATCAAACCAAATGAAAAATATTGTGACCGCCATCAACGATGCATTGTCATCTGAAGGATTTGTTGCAAAACATGCAGCTTTTGGTTCTACCAATGCAGTTGTGACATTGCCAAAAACTTTTGCAAATGTTGCACAAATCTCTGTGCTTTCAATGCATGGTTCATATGAATTGGCTTTGCTTAACGCATCTGGATCTCTCGAATACATCCCATCAATTGGATATGATTCTTGGTTGCCATCTTTTGATACACCCGATGATGTTATTAATGAGATCAAGAGAATTTATAGTGAACTCCAAAAAATCTAAATTTATTTAATTCTGAGACAATATTTTGAAATTTATTGCATTAAATCCATTACCATAATTTATATTCCAGTCAAAATCTGGATCATGATTTTCTTTACTAAAAGCTTTAAGCATATCTAATTCATCATCTTTAATAATAAAATTATAATGTGGAGCACCTTGGCCACTAATATTATTATTTTTATCTATAAATGTTGCAATTGTTCTAAAAGTAAAACTTATACGTTCGCCATTATTTATTGATGATAAGACACTTACAAAATTTACAGAATTTGCAAAAAATTATAAAGACGACGCGGCACAAAAAAATACAAAAAATAATATAGAAATGCTATTATATAATAATAAAGAAAAACCAAATAAATTAAGAAAGAATAAAAAAAATAATATAGAAATAAAAGAATAATTTTATTAAATTTTGCTATTAAATATATATTAATCATATATATATATATATATATAATATATGAAACTATCTATACCAAGAAAAACACTTAATATTACTCAAATTCAGAACGGGGGGTTTGAGCCAATGGGTGTAATTACAAAAATTGGATTAAATGATATAAATATTGATAATTATATTATTACTGCATTAGATAAAAAAACATCATTTAAATTTACTGATCTTAATAAAAAATCACCAGCAGGAAATAAATATTTAGGTGCTGGTGGAATTACAGCAGTGTATGGTATTAAATTAAATTCTTTAGATGAAAATTTACCAATAGAATATAAAAAAATATTAAATAAACATGGTGATAAATTAATTTTACGTATAGTAGAAGGTTCACGAATTGGAAAAATTAAAAATGATGTATCAATAGGTGATATAGATACATCAAATGATGAACAAAGTGAATTTATTAAAATGTGGGGAACACATAAAAGTATGTTTCCAAATAATATAATTGATTTATTTTTATATGGTGATATTCTACTTGATGGAAATTATCTAGGTTATTATACAATAACTAGAATATATGGAGATGAAAAAATAATACAAAATCTAGATTTTAATAAACGCATGTTATATTTAAAAAATTTATATAGATTTCTAATAAAATTACAAGATAATGGATTAACTTATCGTGATTTAAAAATAGGAAATGCGGGGATAGATTTAGGCACACTTGATTATATTGTTATAGATTACGATGACGTCACAATTATGAATCCAGAAAATTTATCTGATTTAACTAAAAAAACACGTATACATTATAGTATTGGTACATATGCACCAATATATATTTTAGAAAATATTAAACAAATTAATATTGATATGCAATATGATTTGTTATATTTATATGGATTATTTGATATTATACAATATATGTTTAAAAAAGAAGATTTTTTAGAAAAAAAATATATATCTGGTATATCTAGATTATTTGAATTTATAAAAGATATTGAAAGAATATGTTATCCAATGTATAATTTAATGTCATGTATAAAGAATAATAAAACTATTCCGGAAAATTGTAAAGCCTTTATTAAATCAATAAATTATATGTATGAACGCTCTAATAAAAATGATATTATTAATAAAATAAAAAATATAGGTGATTTCATAAATAATAGCAATATAACAAATTATGATTTGGATAGTATTTTAATTGTTTTATTATGCTATATATTATATCCTTTAGTTATAGATAATTATGAAGAAGCATCAAAATATTCTAGACAAGAAAATTATAAAAAAATTATAAATGTGCTTGATATAATTTTAAAAAAAACTATAAGTGATAATGAACCAGAATATAATCCAGATTATGAAAATTATAGACAAAAATATCTAAAATATAAAACAAAATATTTAAAGTTAAAAAATAGTTTTTAGAAATTTTGTTTTAATTTCAAATATTTTGTTTTATATTTCAAATATTTGTTATAATAACCACCCTGTTGTTCTAATTGTTCTATTTGTGTTGCTTCGATAAATGTAAATTCTATTTTTTCTCCTGTTTCAATTTCACTTATATTAACATCCAAAAATCCATTAATTTCTTTGCACGCATTAATTGTATATTCTATTTCTTTTTTTTCACCTTCTTTTTTTTCACCTTCTTTAACATCAGTAATTGGACATGCATCTTTATGTGCACCACCCGTTCCGCAAATATATTGATTTATTAATATATTTTTATTATTATATTTAATATTTATATTGCCTTGTTGATAAGTATGTGTATCTGCACATAAATGATATAAATTAATGTTTTTATCTTTTATTTGATCATATATTTTTTTATATAAACCAATTAATCCATTTAATATTTCTTGATAGTTTTTCTTTTTTTTATGTTTAATTGATATGATAGGATGATGTGCTATTACAATTAAATTTTTAATATCTTTATTTTCATTTTCATTTAGTATTTTTATAACTGTTTGATCTTGATGTTCGCATAAATCTTTTATAGTTATTATAGGATCTTTTATAGTTATTATACCATCTTTTATAATTTTTATACTATCTTTTTTTATATCTTTAAATATATGTCGGAAACATGTATCTTTTATATCTGTTTGTTCGTTTTCTTCATAAATAGTTGAATCTATAAATAAAATTAAAGTTGATCCAATTTTTCTTTCCATAACATCTGTAAAAAAATAAGTATCTGGTTGATCTTCAAAAATATTTTTCTGAGATTTAAGAATATGACATTTCATAAAATCATATTCTTCATTATCGATATTTTTAATATCTTTATATTCGTGGTTTCCTAATAAAATATATTTTCCTATTTTTTTTTCAGAATCTTTTTTAAGTGCATCTAATAAACATTTTATTCCAGATAAAAATAAATCTGTTTCAAATTTTTTTATTTTTGGTTTAACTTCGTCATTTTTTGTCAGATAATAATTATCTCCTGCAACAACAACAAAATCTATATCATTACGATTAATATGAATTTTTAGTTTATCCATTGTTTTTTTTAAATCAGTATCTGTTTTACAACCAAATTCATTCCAACATCCAAAATGTAAAAATCTTGTCATATAATATAATATTATATTATAGTAAAAAAAATAAATTATTAAATTAGTTCAACATTTTCTAATTTTTGTAATACACTATTTATATTACTATAAAAGTTATCTTCATCTACAAGACAAAAAGATAACTTTTTGTAAAAGTCTACCAGTTTTTTATTCTTTGTGTTGACCATATCTAACATAATTTTTGTATTTTCTGGCAGACCATAATCAATTAAATCTAACAAAATAGTTTTTAATAAACGAACACCAAGTCCACAAAAAATTGGATTTTCAAATTTAATTTTATTCTTGACATAATATTCGCGCACATAATTATTAAAGTGTGTTAAATGCAAGACTTTTAAATCTGAATCATAATAAATTCGACAAAAACATATTCTATTTAATTGCCCATATGAATATTTTGGACATACCTCTTTAATGAATTTATCAGAATATTTTTCATAATATTCCGAAGTCGGCTCAACAAAATATTGAGAATCAGAATCTTCAACAATCTTAAACATTCTAGAATGTATTATTATCTTTATTTTATAACAAAGGTAATAAGACAATATAAATTTTCAATTTTTATCATTGATAAAAAATTGATTTTAAGTTAAATTGATAATAATTTAGTTAACTAAAATATTATATAATATAATAATATAAATGAGTGAAAAATTTATCGATTCGATTTGTGTTCAATTAAATGATTCGTGTTCAAACAAAGAAAACCAATCATTTGTCAGATGGACAAATCAAGACGTTAATCTTGACATAACAAAATGTCGCAAACATTGTGTTATAGCTCAAGGATATGTATGGAATGGTGTTCAAATATGTGAATCATGTGATAAAATTCTACATAATAATCTTGATAAATTAAATAAACCACATTACGAATTAATATTAAACATCATACAGAATGAAGAGAAAATAAAATCATTACAAGATAATATTAAAACTTTATATGGACAGATTAATGTATTAACAAACATATGTGACGATTTAACAAAAAATTTTAATGATACTGTGTGTCATTTATCGAATGATATTGTTCAAATTAAAACATCAATAAATAACAATGATAATAAATATGTAAATATGATAAATAAAGAAACAAAATTTATTGATGAAATTAAAAATAAATTAGATGATTTTATTAATATTTTTGATAATAAAGTATCTAATATTGTCGATTCTAAACTAACTGAATTTAATAATAACATTAACATTAACAACAACAATATTAACAATATTAATAATATTAATAAAAATAATAATAACAACAATGATATTAATAACAATAATATTAATAAGAATAATAATAATAAGAATAATAATAATAACAATAATAAAAGCAATAAAAATAATAATATTATTGATATACAACCAGGCAAATTAAATGTTAATCAAAATAATAATAACAACAATAATAATCTTGATGAAAAATATGCAAATATAAAAGTTTTTGATAAACATAAAATTGGAGGTATTGGATATGTTTTAACTGTAAATACAGTTACTCCTGGTAAAGTAAAACGTAATTATAAATATACAAATGATAAAGGGACTGTATCTTTTAGAATAAAAGATTTTAATAATAATTACTGTCCAATTGAATTTGAATACCCTGATTCACAAATATATATTATACCAGAATTTATTAAAGGTAATTATAATATGATCGATATTTTTGATGAATTTTATAAAACAGAATAATTAACTATATTTTTGACTATTTAGAAACTCGACTACTTTTTTTATTAAGACATATATTCAATAAAAAATTGATTTAAAAATTCTTAATAATTATAATTATAATAAATATAATAAATAATGATGCAAAACAATTATAATATTTTTCGTTCTGTTTTTAGTAAACGTGTAGATACACCTAAACTTAATTTTGAAAATTTTGATCTAATTTCAAAACTACCTAATGCTCCATATTATAATGAATATAATTTTATTCCAACAATTCATAAAACAAATGATGTCCCCCAAAAAGGATTATATTTTAATAAAGAAATAGGATGTGCAGATGATATGGTTTATCAAACATTACAAGAATTTAATTCGAAAGAAACTAAAAACTTTATGGAATATCATGCGCTCGGTTTTAAAGATAGATTACAAAATGCAATGATGACTGCCACACGTAATCCACTATGTGCAAATGCAAAATATATTATTTTTACATCTAATGGTCTTGGATATAAATACGGTAATTCAACTATCGGTGTATTTGAAAATACCCATAAAGATGCTGATCCAAATATGCGTATTGAATATGAAATATATTCAACCACCCGTAACAAATAATTTTATTTATATTTGTATAATATAATAATATATGTGAATGAATACAAATATATTAAATATAAACTAAAATATCTTAAAGTTTCGGTATGAAATAATCATTTTAACGGAAGAATTAAAAAATATTAAAGAACATAATATAAATAATACAAATAATACTAAGGATAATATAATAAAACATTAAATCTGAATTTCAATATGTTAAACCTTGTAGTGGACGATGTTATTTATTAGATTGGTAACATTTATAATTTTATTGCTGACCTTTTTTTTTTCTTAATAATAGTAATACAACTATAACACATAAAAATAATAATCCACCTAAAATATACACAGATATTTTCCATGAGGAAGTATTTTCTTGTTTAGGACATTCTTGTGGTATATACACAGATTCTGGATTTTCTTGTGTAATAAATAATTTGTCTGGACAAACATTATATGGGTCTGTACAAGTAGGACAATTCCAACAAATAGGACATTCATTTTGGTTTCCCATTAATTTTATAGTATTTGTTTGATTATCCGATTGTGACGACTCTAAACGTATTTGTGGATCAGATGATGAATCATTTTGTTCAGATGTCACAGTTGTTTGTAATCCTGTATTAGATGTTAAACTCATTATATATATATTATATATAAATATATTATATATAAATATATACTAAATTATATTTTTTAAACTTGTAATAATAATATGTAAATATTGGTACAAACATACCAAAAAAAATTATATCTAACTAGATAAATTATCTTCAGTATTTTCTTTTTCACTTTCAATACTTATCATATCATCATCATCAATATCATCATCATCAATATCATCATCAATATCATCATCATCAATATCATCATCATCAATATCATCATCCTCAATATCATCATCATCAATATCATCATCCTCAATATCATCATAATCAATATCATCATCATCAATATCATCTTCTTCTTTATTATCTAAATCAAGTTGTTCATCAAGTAAACGAAATGGAAGTTTTGTACAACTAAATACACATTTTTCATACCATTTAAAAAATATTCCAAGAATAATATACTTTTTGACCCTGGAATGGAAGAATTAGATAATCCACTACCGATAAAATTTACAATAGATGAAAAGAAATCCATGTGTAAATTTGATATATTATAAATAAATAGATTATACAATTTAGGATATTATTTTATTCAGTTTTTTTTACTTTTTATAAACTTGTTCCAAATATTTTTGAATATCTTCAAATTCTTTTTTAGCTTCTTCATTTGTGCTACAATATACATGTTTAGTGAATGAACCACCACCAACAATCATCATAATAAATCCAAATATAGGTTCTTTTTCATCAAGCGTAAATTTTATACATTTGTTTTTTAATTCTATACTCGATACTTTATTAAGATTAATAAGTTGCGATGTTTATGTCTTAAAAATTCGATGAACAAAATTATACACACGAAAAGGAGAAGCCATAATTATTAAATATATTACTATTATTCTATATATAAATAAAATGTTTTTTTTTCATTTTTTTTTATTTTTTTTTATTTTTTTTTATTTTTTGCACATTCATTGAATAAAAATTAATGAATGTGTAATAAGAAAAGTTAATATAGTGACAAAAATAATAAATATATACATTACATTAAATACTTTTTGTATTTTTATTTATAATTTATTTTTTATATTTTTTTTATAATATTTTAATTTAATTATTTATGTACAATAAA
>Ga0214921_10003592_pt1 | contig 23586 bp, 21 predicted proteins | sample LL1505_MetaG_FD_177992 | JGI IMG/M metagenome (GOLD analysis project Ga0214921, IMG submission 177992) | Freshwater microbial communities from Lake Lanier, Atlanta, Georgia, United States - LL-1505 | ecosystem: Environmental > Aquatic > Freshwater > Lake | place: USA: Georgia | collected...
CCAACTGGCGTAACCGTTCATCGATCACACGCAGTCGAGCCTCGTGTCCGAGCATCCAACCTTCATAACGATTACGTATTGAGCGCAGCTCTTCAGTGTGCTCGCGCAATAGCCGGTCGTGTTGCGTCGAACGGGTAGCGAGTCCTTCAACCTGTGCCTCATCCGCAGGCGCAGCCAAGACGAAGCCAGTCCACAACGCCAATCCGACCGAAGCGATCAAGCGGGCGAACTGAAGTAAGACCCGATTCAGCGGTCCGATCATCCCTGTCCTCATCGCGCCATCAGCCAGGCAAGTGCAGCCGCCACGCTGGCAGCCGCCAGACCCGCACCGACGACCAGGGGAGGCAGGCGCAGCCCCTTCCGACCCGTCGCAGCCATCGCCGTTGCCGCCTCCTGATCCAGCAGGTCGCGTAGCGCGCCTAAAAACCGCGCGACCCGCTCCCGCGCCTCGGCCCCCAGATCGAGCATCGCCAGCTTCCGCGCAGCGATCTCGGCCCGTTCAAGGACCGCTCGCGCGGCAGCGGGATCGTTTGCGAGATCAAACTTCTCGCGCTCGAGATCCACGGTGGGCACCAGGTGGTCCAGCGCGACCGTCGCGAGGGCCTCGCAGGCGAGAAGGTATTGCGCGTCTTCCCGCCCCAGCATGGCCTTCAATTTGGTCAGATCTGGACGCGAACCATCGATCATTGATGCAGCGTCTTCAATGCTCGCCAGCGGTCTTTGCAACCGTTCGGCGAGCGAACGTTTTGCAGCGGCGATCTGCTCAGAGCGATCGGGCAACGCCGGTGTTTCAGGTTGAACAGGCAATGGGGCTTGACTGACCGCTTCGTGGGCAAGATTTTCGACTGCCAGTTCAGCGGATTTTCCAGTCGAAATTTCAACTGGACCTTCAACCGGACTTTCAACCGGGTTTTCAACAGATGCATCCGGCTGAATGACCGACCGCAAAAATGCAGGGACGTCATGGTCAACGGAATTCGTCGACGAAAGCGCCACCAATGCCGGCTCAGGCAGAGGCTCAGGCTCAGGCTCAGGCTCAGGCTCAGGCAATGGTGCGGACGCGACTTCGGCAGCCGCCTCGTTTAGCGCTCGAACCACACGCGCCTGGTCAAGAACACCCGTTGTAACCGGCAAGGTTTCAACCAGGTCAGACATCTGGCGCTCGCTGTCCGAGACCGCCTCAGTACCCGATCCATGCAGCGCAGACCAATCAAAGTAAGCGCTAGACAACCGCTTGCCCAATACCTGCAAACGCACATCACCGGCCCCTACGGCATGCCGCAGTCGCGCGTAGACGTCAAGCGCATCCTCGAGCCGATTCGAATCAAGGATGGCCGACTCGATCCAGGCAAACACCGGATTAATTACCTGGGCCCGCAGTTCGTCGCGAACCTCGGTTGGAAACGCTTCGACCGCGGTAATAAGGCCCAGGTTCTCCGGACCAAACCCCTGTGGGCAAACGCTCTGGGACATCGCCAGAAGCAACTGAGGGAGACGACGCAACATTTCAGGCCATCGACCAGCCGGCAAATCACCGCGCGCCGCCAGCGGGTAATCCGTCAGCGCCCGTCCAAGTCCGTCAAGCGCCATCCGAAAGCGATCCGACCGGGCATCCACCGACGCGCTCGCGAGGGCGAACTGGAGCACCGAACGGTTAAGCAAACACGACATCGCGTCGCGCCCGCCCTTGGCAATTCGCTGATCCCACAAACGCAAAGCCTGCACCGCTTTGCCAGTACTCAAACTCTCCAGCGCTAACTCATCGATCGCGTCGACAGATCGAAACCAGAACAACCCGTTCAGCCAACGGCCTTCGACGTCATCGACCGCAGCCGCGGCCGACTCAATATCCTGAATCGTTCTTGGAATCACCCCCCACGACGGTTGATCGAGCGGAAATGTTGGGCGCTTCCCGAATGGGATATCGACGCTGAGATCGGCCACTCGCCGCGCAATCTCGCGACTGGTCGCCGACGCAGGCAATCCAAGAATTCGAAAGGGGTTTGCGAGAACGAGATTCACGATCCAGGCCCACGGCCGTCAAGGTCAGCGGCTCGCCAAGCGATTGCTCAGCAGAGGTGCAGGGGCATCGTAGCGATTTCCGCCCCAATACGGAAGTTCGCGCAACCATTCAAGTCGCTTTTTTGATCAGAAGGGTTGAGGAACCGCTATCCCAAAACGTTCGGCCCAAGGCTGCAGTGCCGGCAGGATCTCCGCCTGGAGCCCAACACCTTCCTCACGCTGGGTGGCACGCCTCGCCCAGGCGCGGTCGCCGGGCACACGAACCTCCCTGAAGCCCGGACGGGGTGGGTTACCACGGCAGGCCTGCGCGATCCATTCCATCTGGCGGGCGAAGGCGGTTCGGCCACCGAATGCATCGGGGTCGACGCAGTACATAAAAACCGTCGCCCCCCATCCTTGCACAGCATCCGCGCGATGGACCCCCGCAAGCCCCCCGGTCAGCATCTCAACGAGCAATGCGAGTCCGGTTCCCTTATGTCCGGCCTCAAGGCCACCCAGTGGCAGGATCGTTCCCGGGGGATTCGCGTCAAAAACACTCGGATCATCCGTCGGATTCCCGCCACCATCCAAAAGCCACGGGAACTCAAACCGTTGGCCCTGGCGGGCGAGCCGGTTACTCATCGCGTTGGTTGCAAGCGACGCCGAAATATCAATCAAAATTGGGGTGGTTTCGGTCGGAATCCCCACCGCCAAAGGGTCTGGCGTGAAGACCGCACGTTTGCCGCCATGCGGGGCAACACTCGCCGTCCCCGGGTCTGAACACATCAGTAAGACCGCCAAACCCCGCTCGGTGACGCGGGGCAAAAAAGCGGCCAAACAGGCAATGTGGTGACTGCAACGGATAACGACCGACCCCGAGCCATAGTTCAACGCCATCTCGGTTGCGCGATCTAATCCGCGGCGAACCAGCCAGGGGCCCGGCAATCGATGTCCGTCCCATAGCTCGGCTGCCGCCCGTCCAGACAGACGCGTTGGCTCACCGCTGGGAGTCATTTGCCCACGCGTGACTTCACCAAGATACGGTGAGAGCAAGGCCAGACCATGCGTGTCATGCCCCATTAGGTCGCCCTCGAGCAGGACCTCTGCGACATCGCTGGCAATATCAGCACGAACACCAGCGGCCAGGAGGAGCGCCTCAGCATAGGCGAGCAAATTCTCTGCCGAATACCGCAGGGTCGGTGTCGAATTCATCGCGGTGGTTTCAGTAAACGGCACGACCGCCAGAAAGATCGAACACTGCTCCGGTCGTAAAACTGCAGTCCTCAGTACACAACCACGCGACCATGGCAGCGATTTCCTCGACCTGCCCAAATCGACCCATGGGAATCTTGGAGAGCATGAAGTCGATATGCGACTGCGTCATCTGATCGAACATTCCAGTTTTAACCGCAGCTGGCGTCACACAATTGACGCACACACCCGACTTTGCCAGTTCTTTACCCAGGGATTTGGTCAAGGCGATCACAGCAGCCTTGGAAGCGCTGTAGGCCGATGCATTCGGATTGCCTTCCTTACCGGCGATCGAAGCGATGTTGACGATCCGACCCCACCCGCGGGCGACCATGTCGGGTGTAAGGGCCTGATTGCACAAGAACACCCCATTTAGATTGATTTCAATCACCTCGCGCCATGCCGCGACCGGATAGTCCACTAGGGGCACATTCGGTCCGGTAATCCCCGCGCTGCAGACCAGTACATCAACGCCACCGAGGGCGGCGATCGTCGTATCGCGGGCAGCCTCGACCGCTTGGGCTGAGGTGACATCCAGTTGAACTGTATGGACGGCCGGTTGCTTCGGAAACTCCCGTTGCAGGTGTTCCGCCGCCTGGTTTAACGCAGTGGGATCTCGATCCCAAAGACTGACCCGAGCGCCCGAGGCGATCAATCGGGCAGCAATCGCCAGACCAATTCCGGCCGCCCCACCGGTAACGACCGCACGGCGGCCCTGCAGATCCAACTGGTTCATACGTTCTCCTGGATGCACTTTGAGCGCGAGCATGCCGCAAGGTCGATCGTTCTGCGCATGAGTGGTTTCCCGGGGTGTCCAAGGGAAGCGCCTTGACGCAAAATTGGTCTTACCAATTATGAATGGCCACGCATGGCTAATTACCCAGCCCGTTCCAATGACTGAAAAAGACCCGAAGCCTCAGACCCGACGCAGCGCCGCATGGTTCGGACGTGATGATCGGGACGGCTTCATCTACCGCTCCTGGGTCAAGAATCGGGGCGTCCCGAATGACCAGTTTGACGGGCGTCCTGTCATTGGCATCTGCAACACCTTCAGCGAACTCACCCCCTGCAATTCGCACTTTCGGACCTTGGCCGAGCAGGTAAAGATCGGAGTCTGGGAGGCAGGTGGCTTTCCGCTCGAATTCCCAGTCATGTCGCTCGGTGAAACACTGCTGCGGCCAACTGCCATGCTGTATCGAAATTTAGCATCGATGGATGTTGAAGAATCGATCCGCGCGAATCCACTGGACGGCGTCGTGTTGCTGATGGGTTGCGATAAGACCACTCCGGCGCTTCTCATGGGCGCAGCGTCGGTCGACCTGCCCGCCATCGGCGTCTCTGGTGGCCCGATGCTGACAGGTCGGTGGCGCGGTCAGCCGATCGGATCGGGAACCGGCGTCTGGCAAATGTCTGAAGAGGTTCGCGGCGGACGAATGTCGCGCGAAGAATTTATCGAGGCCGAGAGCTGTATGCATCGGTCACACGGCCACTGCATGACGATGGGGACCGCCAGCACCATGGCCTCTATGGTCGAGGCGCTGGGCATGGGACTCCCCGGCAATGCAGCGATCCCGGCGGTCGACGGTCGCCGCAATGTCCTCGCGCGGCAGGCGGGTCGACGCGCGGTTGAAATGGTCAACGAAGACCTCCGCATGTCGCAGATCCTGACCCGGGCCGCCTTCGAAAACGCGATTCGGGTGTTGGCAGGCATCGGCGGATCCACGAATGCCGTTCTGCATCTCATCGCGATCGCGGGGCGCGTTGGGATTCCATTGGCGCTCGAGGATTTTGATGCGATCGGTAGCGCCCTACCCTGCCTGGTTGATCTCCAGCCGTCGGGGCGCTATCTCATGGAGGACTTCTTTGAAGCCGGCGGCATCCCAGCCGTCGTGCGTGAAATGGCGTCTGTCATTGATCGGAGCGCAATGACGGTCAACGGCCACTCGCTCTGGGATAACTGCGCCCAAGCCCCGTGCTGGAATCGCGAGGTCATTCGGCCATGGTCAGAACCCTTTAAGCCCGAGGCCGGCATCGCGGTACTGCGCGGCAACCTTGCCCCGCTGGGCGCCGTGATTAAACCCAGCGCGGCCACCCCTGAGCTCATGCAGCATCGAGGCCGCGCCGTTGTGTTCGGTAACGCCGATGAACTCCATCGCAAAGTAGAAGACCCCGATCTGGATGTCGACGAACATTGCGTTCTTGTCCTTCAGAATTGCGGCCCCAAGGGGTATCCAGGGATGCCTGAGAGCGGCAACATGCCGATCCCGAAAAAGCTCATCGAACGGGGTGTGACCGACATGGTGCGGGTCTCGGATGCCCGGATGAGTGGCACCGCCTACGGCACAGTGGTTTTGCATGTAGCCCCTGAATCAGCGGCCGGTGGCCCGCTGGCACTGGTTCGCGATGGCGACATGATCGAACTTGACGTCGCCGGGCGCCGCCTTCACCTGGATGTCAGCGAAGAAGAACTCGCCCAGCGACGAGCCTCCTGGGAAGCCCCTCCGGCGGCGGCTACCCGAGGCTATGTCAAACTTTATATTGATCATGTGCTGCAGGCCGACCGCGGGGCTGATCTGGATTTTCTGGTTGGCAACAGCGGCTCTGCAGTGCCGCCGGACAACCACTAAAAACCATCATCATGCGCCCCTGCCGTGTCTTAATCACTGACCATGATTTTCCGGATATCGATCCGGAACTCGCGCTGTATCGCGAGGCTGGGATCGAGGTTGTGACTGGACAATGCCGGACAGCAGCCGACGTGATTGCGGCTAGCCTGGACTGCAATGCGCTCCTGGTTCAGTACGCCGAAGTCAACGAAGCCGTCTTTGTCGCCCGCCCTGGTATCCGAATCGCCAGTCGATATGGCGCGGGGTTCGATACGATCGACTCGGCGGCCGCTACACGCCACGGAGTCTGGGTTGCCAATTCGCCCGACTATGGGGTCGGCGAGGTTGCGACGCATGCGCTGGCGATGACCCTGGATCTGCTGCGGCACATCACGATCTACGATAGAGCCGTCAAATCCGGCCAGTGGCACTACACCACCGGTGGCGTGATTCGCCGGATCGGTGACCTCACCGTCGGCGTACTGGGTCTGGGACGCATCGGCAAGCGCTTTGCGCATGTCGCGCGCGATTGTTTCGCGCGAGTGATCGCCCATGACCCCTATTTGATCGATGGCGATTTCCCCGCCTACGTCGAACGGGTCGGCCTCGAAGCTCTCTTCGAGCGGGCCGATGTCGTGTCCGTACACACCCCGCTCAATACCGAGACACGCGGCATGGTGAATGGACCCCTACTGCAAAGGATGAAGACCGGCAGCCTCTTGGTGAACTGCGCTCGTGGCGCTGTGGTCGACACCGGGGCGCTACTGGCCGCACTTCAATCAGGCCATCTCGATGGGGCCGGGCTCGATGTGTTACCGATTGAGCCGCCCGCGATGAACGACCCGCTGGTGAACCACCCACGCGTGATCGTCAGCCCACATGCAGCTTTTTATTCGGTCGCTGGCGAAAGAGAGCTCCGTCGAAAGGCGGCCCAAAACATCATCGACTGGGCGCGCAGCGGACGACCCACGTACGCCGTCAATCGCATTGATCCTGGAAATTAGATAGTTATGGCGTCTGTTGAAATTATTAAAATAGAAAAGAAATTCGGTTCAACCCACGTCATACGGGGCGTCGACGTTCAAATCGCTGACGGTGAATTTACCGTACTGGTTGGCCCATCGGGCTGCGGCAAGAGCACGCTGTTGCGGATGATCGCGGGTCTTGAAGAAATCAGCGCGGGCGAGATTCGCATCGGTGGCACCGTCGTCAACCAGATGCAACCCAAAGAACGTGACATCGCGATGGTGTTCCAGAATTACGCCCTGTATCCACATATGAAAGTGCGCGAGAACATGGCGTTCAGCCTGATGCTCGCCAAGAAACCTGCCGCAGAAATTGATGCCGCGGTGAAACGTGCAGCCGAAATTCTTGGGCTGACTCAACTGCTTGATCGCTACCCGCGCGCGCTCTCGGGTGGTCAACGTCAGCGGGTTGCGATGGGCCGCGCCATCGTCCGGGATCCGCAGGTTTTTTTGTTTGATGAACCGCTCTCGAACCTAGACGCCAAGCTCCGGGTCCAGATGCGAACCGAAATCAAGTCGCTCCATCAACGCCTGAAGACCACGTCGATTTATGTGACCCACGACCAGATCGAGGCCATGACCATGGCCGATCAGATCGTCGTCATGCGCGACGGGATCGTCGAGCAGCGCGGACAACCACTCGAACTCTATGACCACCCGGTCAACCTTTTTGTTGCGGGCTTTATTGGTTCGCCCGCGATGAACTTTTTACCGGGCACGCTCGAACGTCAGAGCGATGGCAGCCGGGTTCGGTTTCCTGACGGCACCCTCCTGCCCGCACCGCGCGAGTGCGCAGGGACATCGGGCCAGCGGGTCATTTTGGGCGTTCGGCCAGAACACATGCGGCTGGCCGAATCGGCACAGCCGCATACATCGTTTGTGGCTCAAATCGACGTCGTGGAACCCACGGGCGCCGATACCCAAGTTTATGCACGTGCCGGAGAGGCGCGGCTGACCTGCGTCTTTGCAGACCGCCATCAATTTGGCACAGGCGACCAGATTCATTTGGTACCGCATCCGGATCGCACCCATCTTTTTGATGAGCAATCCGGGCGCACGCTCATGCCCCGACCCCATTAATTACGTTCTTTAGCATCCAAAAACCCATACCCAAGGAGATTTTTCATGAGCAAGATCGATCACGAAAGCGGCAGCCGCCGCGAGTTTCTTCAGGGCAGCGCAGGCTTGGCAACCGCTGGAACCCTGAGCGCCACCACGCTCGGCATCGGTGGCCTGACCACCGAAGCCCTGGCCCAGGCACAACCTGCCGCGGCCTTTAAACCTGTCCCCGAGAAGGGCGCGAAGCTCAGGGTCCTGCGTTGGAAGCGGTTCGTTCAGGGCGACGAAGACCAGTGGATGGCCAACACCAAAAAATTCACTGAGAAAACCGGCATCGAAGTTCGGATTGATAACGAAGGCTGGGAAGATGTCCGCCCCAAAGCCGCGGTCGCAGCCAATATCGGCAGCGGCCCAGACATCATCATTGGCTGGTTTGACGATCCGCACCAATATCCCGACAAGCTCGTCGACGTCACCGATGTCGCGACCTACCTGGGTAACAAATATGGTGGCTGGTATGACTTATCCAAGCGCTACGGTACCCGCAACAACAAGTGGATCGCCGTACCGCTTGGAGTGATCGGCAATGCGATCGTTTACCGCGAGAGCCATGTCAAAGACGCCGGCTTCGACGGCATTCCGAAAGATACCGCCGGCTTTCTGAAGCTCTGTCAGGCCCTCAAGGCCAAAGGCACGCCACCGGGCTTCGCGCTCGGCAAAGCTGTCGGTGATGGCAACAACTGGGCGCACTGGCTGCTCTGGAGCCATGGCGGCAAGATGGTCGATGAGAAAGGCAATGTCATCATCAACTCCCCCGAGACGATCGCGTCGCTTGAATATGCCAAACAACTGTATGAAACGTTTGTGCCTGGCACGCTCGGCTGGTTGGATCCGAACAACAACAAGGCGTTTCTGGATGGGCAGATCAGCCTGACCGCGAATGGTATCTCGGTCTACTACGCCGCCAAGAATTCGCCTGAGCCGCGCCTGCAAGAACTGGCCAAGGACATCAACCATGCACGATTCCCAATCGGCCCAGTGGGCAAGCCCACGGAGCTGATGCAGGTCACGCAAATGATGCTGTTCAAGCACTCCAAGTTTCCGAATGCGGCCAAGGCCTACATCGCTTTCATGATGGATGCAGATCAGTACAACCCCTGGATGCAGGCCGCGATCGGGTACGTGAGCCAACCTCTGAAAGCCTACGAATCAAATCCGGTCTGGACTTCGGACCCCAAGCACACTGTTTATCGCGACGGCGCGAAGATCATGCTTGACCACGCCCATGCGGGTCCACTTGGCTTGGCCTCAGCCTCGGCCATGGCGGACTACATTGTGTTGGACATGATCGCGGAAGCCGCAAGCGGTTCGAAGTCGCCCAAAGAGGCGGCCGAGCGGGCCCAGAAGCGGGCGGAGCGCTACTACAAGGTCTGATCGCCTTTGGCGGAGGGGTGCATGCCGGCCCCTCCCCGCGCTGAACCCCTCTTCGTTTTATTGCACCCCGACGACCCCGATACATGCCCACCCAACTGCCTGGTCTGACCGCCAGAATTGCCCGACAACTCGACAACCGAAACGTCCTCGGGTTCCTCTTCATGGCGCCCGCCGGCATCCTACTGGTCCTGTTTCTGACCTATCCATTGGTCCTCGGGACCTGGCTCGGCTTTACCGACGCCAAGGTGGGCCGCGCTGGCGTATTTGTCGGGCTAGACAACTTTGCCTACCTGGTCACCGATCCGGTTGCCCAAATCTCGCTTTTCAATACCCTGTTTTACACGTCGATCGCTTCGGTACTCAAATTCGGGCTTGGTCTGTGGCTCGCGCTCCTGCTCAACCGCAACCTGCCGTTCAAGAGTTTTTTTCGGGCTGTCATCCTTCTGCCCTACATCGTGCCGACCGCACTGTCAGCGATCGCATTCTGGTGGCTTTACGATGCGCAGTTTTCGGTACTGAGTTGGGCCCTGACCCGACTTGGATGGATCGATCGTTACATCGATTTTCTGGGTGATCCCTGGAACGCGCGTTGGTCAACGATCGCTGCCAACGTCTGGCGCGGCGTTCCCTTTGTGGCGATCTGTTTGTTAGCTGGCCTGCAAACTATTTCGCCAAGCCTGCACGAGGCCGCGGCGCTCGACGGCGCCACAGCGTTCCAACGGTTCAGGTACGTCACGCTCCCACTGCTGACCCCGATCATTGCCGTGGTGATGACGTTTTCAGTTTTGTTCACCTTTACAGATTTTCAGCTGATCTACGTGCTGACGCGGGGCGGGCCACTAAACGCCACCCACCTGATGGCCACCCTTTCGTTTCAGCGCGCCATCCCAGGCGGATCGCTGGGCGAAGGGGCCGCACTGGCGACGCTCATGATTCCATTTCTTCTCGCGGCCATCCTGTTCAGTTATTTCGGGCTCCAGCGGCGGGCCTGGCAACAAGGAGGCAAGGATGTCTAAGTCCGACGATAACGCCCCGGTTGGGATGCAATTCCTCGAATCGCTCCCACAACGCTGGATCACCCTCTATCTGCCGATGGGCGTATTCCTGTTTGTGTTGTTGTTTCCGTTTTATTGGATGGTCATCACGTCCGTCAAACCGAACGCCGAATTGCTATCGCGTGCGGGCAATCCGTTCTGGGTATTTGCACCGACTTTGGCTCACTTCAAGAAGTTGATTTTTGATACGCCGTATCCAGAATGGCTTTTAAACACCGTGATTGTCTCGGTCACATCGACCTTCGTCTCCCTTGCTTGCAGCGTGTTTGCGGCCTATGCAATCGAGCGTCTTCGATTTAAAGGATCTCGCGGCGTCGGGCTTGCCATCTTCCTCGCCTACCTCGTACCGCCATCCATTCTGTTCATCCCACTGGCGGCGATCGTTTTTCAGCTCGGCCTCTTCGATACGCGCTGGGCTCTGATTCTGACTTATCCGACCTTCCTGATCCCTTTCTCGACCTGGCTTCTGATGGGCTACTTCCGTTCAATCCCGTTTGAGCTCGAAGAATGCGCACTGATCGACGGCGCAACTCGATGGCAGACGCTCACCAAAATCATTCTTCCGCTATCCGTACCGGGCCTGATCTCGGCGGGCATTTTCGCGTTCACACTCAGCTGGAACGAGTTCATTTATGCCCTAACCTTCGTCAGCTCATCTGAAGTCAAAACCGTTCCGGTGGGCGTTGTGACAGAGCTTGTCGAAGGGGATGTCTATCACTGGGGTGCATTGATGGCGGGGGCCCTCCTCGGCTCACTCCCCGTCGCGGTGATCTATTCTTTTTTTGTGGAGTATTACGTGTCCGGCATGACCGGCGCGGTCAAAGAATAGCGCGCCATTCCAGCCAGGCTCAGTTTGGGCTCAACGTGCTCTCGCTGCTTTCGAATCCAGTCGGGCTAGGGCCTGCTGGGCAAATCGCTGCGCAATCTGCGCATCTCGTACTGAACCCGTTTCGACCAATACGGCCACCAGAATCAGCACTTCGCGTCGCGACCCCTCCGGGACCGGCGCCATCATGCCGCGTCGAGCCGCTTCAGCTAACACTTGGCGGACGCGCAGCGCACGGCGACTGGCGGTCAGCATGCGGGTGGCATCGCGGACTGCGGGCTCAGAGCTCGCAGGGCGGGAAAGAATCATGGCCGCATCGGCCCCATGGCGAAACCGCTGGACCGCCTGCACCGATTGCTCCAGTCGGCGGGCCGCTTCCCGCAGACCATCGCGCATGCCATCGGCGACCTGTTGCGGGCGGTCGCCCACGCTACCACCCGCCAGCCACGCAATTTCCATGGCCTCCGATACAGCCTCAGCGTCAGCATCTGCCGATTCCGAGAACGGATCCGAACCCAGTGCCTGATTACCAGCAGAGCCCACCAGTTTGGACAGCGCAGCGACCTCTATCTGCGCCGCCTGGATTCGCTCACCCGCCTCATCCAGCGCGCGTCGCCACCGCGACAGTCTGCGTAGGGCTTCAGCCAAGGCCTGATCGGCCTCGTTGGCTCCCCCACTGCCGCCCCCACCGCCGCCCCCACCACCACGCAACATCGCGTCGCGAATTCGCCCCCGAAATTCGGGTGCGCAGTCGATTAGGGCGTCAAGATCGAGGGCCAGGTCCACGGACGTTCAGCAGTTGATGGCGCCGCTGACGGCAGAGGATTTAAAAGGCCGCGATACCCGTCAGTGCCCGGCCCAGAATCAGCGCGTGGATATCGTGGGTCCCTTCATAAGTATTCACGACTTCCAGGTTAACGAGATGGCGAACGACGCCGTACTCGTCGCTGATTCCGTTGCCGCCCAACATGTCGCGGGCGACTCGAGAAATCTCAAGCGCTTTTCCACAATTATTGCGTTTCAGAATACTTGTGATTTCAACCGAAGCGATCCCTTCGTCTTTCATTCGACCCAAGCGCAGAGCGCCCTGAAGCCCCAGCGCGATCTCGGTCATCATATCGGCGAGCTTGCGCTGAATCAGCTGGTTTGACGCCAGCGGCCGACCGAACTGCTTGCGATCCAGCACATATTGGCGGGCCCGATGCAGGCAGTCTTCGGCGGCGCCCATCACGCCCCAGCTAATCCCATAGCGGGCGCTATCCAGGCAGGTGAAAGGTCCCTTGAGCCCTCGCACATCGGGAAACGCATTTTCTTCGGGGCAAAATACCTCATCCATGACGATCTCGCCGGTCACAGAGGCGCGCAACCCCATCTTGCCGTGAACCGCAGGCGCGCTGAGCCCTTGCCAGCCTTTTTCCAGGACAAAGCCCCGGATCGAGCCTGAATCGTCTTTGGCCCAGACCACAAACACGTCGGCAATCGGGCTGTTGGAGATCCACATCTTGGACCCCGTCAAGCGATAGCCGCCCGGGACACTGCGGGCCCGTGTGACCATGCTGCCAGGGTCGGACCCATGATCGGGCTCCGTCAAACCAAAACAGCCAATCCAGTCACCTCGAGCCAGCGGGGGCAAATACTTTTGCCGCTGTGCCTCGGTACCGAACTGGAAAATCGGCAGCATCACGAGCGAGCTCTGCACGCTCATCATTGAGCGATAGCCCGAATCGACCCGCTCGACTTCGCGCGCGATCAACCCATAACCGACATAGCTCAGGCCGGCACCACCATAGGCCTCGGGGATGGTCGGACCAAGCAAGCCCAGTTCGCCCATCTCTTTAAAAATGGTGGCATCAACCGTCTCGTGACGAAACTGCTCGAGGACGCGCGGACTGAGCCGGTCCTGAGCATAGGCCTGCGCCGCATCACGCACAGCGCGCTCATCGTCACTTAACTGACGATCAAGCAGCAGCGGGTCGTCCCAATGAAAAGAGGCTTTAGCGGCCATCACTGCACTCCATCAAATTGCTTAACCGATGATTGTACGGTGCCTCAACGATGCCAAGCGACGACCCGCTGGCGCTGCTCTCCGAGCTTATCGATACCCAGGGCCATCACGTCGCCGGGGTTCAGGAAGCGCGGCGGCTTCATTCCCATGCCAACGCCGGGTGGCGTTCCGGTGGTGATGACATCGCCTGGAAAGAGTGTCATGTAATGGCTCACATACGCAACGAGCTGAGCCACCCCGAACACCATGGTCTTGGTGTTTCCGCGCTGCGCTTTCTCGCCATTCAAATCCAGCCACATCTCGAGGTCTTGCGGATCGCCCACTTCGTCCTTGGTCACCATCCAGGGGCCAATCGGCCCAAAGGTCTCCGCACCTTTGCCCTTCGACCAGGTGCCTCCGCGCTCGAGTTGAAAGTTACGCTCAGAAACATCGTTCACCAGACAGTAACCAGCCACGTGGTCGATCGCGTCGGCTTCTTCAATGTACTGCGCCTTGGTTCCTATCACGATACCGAGTTCAACTTCCCAATCGAGCTTGATCGAATGGGGCGGTTTGATCACGTCATCGTTGGGGCCGCAGATGCTGCCGTTGGCCTTCATAAACATGATTGGCTCGGTCGGGACAGCCATTCCCGCTTCGGCGGCATGGTCGCTGTAATTCAATCCGATCGCGACGAATTGGCCTACGTTGGCCACGCACGGCCCCAGACGGGTCCCCGCGGCGACCACCGGGAGTGCGCCCGCATCGATCGCAGCGATCGCGGCCAGAGCCGTTGGCGACAACATCGCGCCATCGAGATCGGCGTGCCCGTGCGGCAGGCGTCCGCTGAGATCACGGATCGTTCCATCCGCGGCCAGCAGGCCTGGTTTTTCAGCGCCCACAGCGCCATGGCGAAGCAACTTCATAACGACTCCTGATTAACTCGATACTAAAGATCTGAGGGCAGTTAAAGCGACATCCCGCCATCAGCGAAAATCGCCTGCCCTGTCATAAACGATGACTCATCGCTGACAAGGTACACAAAGGTCTCGGCAATTTCTTCGGCGGTTGCCAATCGGCCCATCGGTTGGCGCGCAATGAAATCCAGCCGGGCCTGGTGAGGATCCGCGTGAGCCTGAATGCGTTCGCCTAAGGACGGCGTATCGACCGTACCGGGACAAATACAATTAACCCGAATGTTCTGCCGGACATGATCAACCGCAAGCGCCCGCGTAAATCCCGCCACTGCCGCCTTACTGGCGGCATAAGCGAGGCGGTTTGGAGCCGCCTTGAGCTGCCCCAACACCGACGCCATATTCAGAATCACGCCTCCGCCGGCCGCGATCATATGAGGCAACATCGCTTTGGTCGTGATGAACATGGCCCGCACGTTTAAATTAAAACTGTGGTCCCAATCATCCTCCGTGCACTCGAGGATGGTCCCCTGATGCACCCAGCCCGCACAGTTGAACAAAATATTGACTGCGCCAATCCGATCGACCGCCGCGCGCACAGCCGCAGGATCCAGCACATCGAGCGGCATCGTCTCGATCCCCTCGACGCCCTGTAGCGACGCCAGAAGCCCGGCATCGCGATCGGTCGCAATCACCCGAGCGCCCTCACGGGCAAAAGCAACTGCCCCGGCCCGCCCCATCCCCTGACCAGCAGCCGTCACCAGCGCGGTCTTGCCGTACAAGCGCTGGCGGCTTTGTGCGTTTTCAATCGTCATGCTCGTCTCCCGTGAGGGTGTTTTCGGTGTTTTCCCAGGTTTGACAGCCCCGGAGCCCTGTGAAATCTTATCCTGAATTGGTCAGACCACCTGACCTCTCGCCCCCACGGAAACCCGAGTACGTCTTGCCCATTCAACCCATCGAAAGCCGCCGCTTATATCGGCAGATCGCCGACCAGATCGCGAGTTTGATCGACCGGGGGGACTATCAACATGGAACCCGACTACCCCCGGAACGCAATCTGGCCAGCCAGTTGAGCGTTAGCCGACCCTCGGTTCGCGAAGCATTGATCGCGCTCGAAGTCGAGGGCTATGTGGAAGTTCGAATGGGCTCGGGGGTCTATGTGATCGACCCGCGCTATCGATCGATCAGACCCGAAACTGCCCTTGATCAAGAGACCAGTCCGTTTGAGCTAATCGTCGCACGGCGTTTGGTCGAATCCGAATGCGCTGCGCTCGCCGCCCGATCGGCAACGTCTGAACAGATTGCAGCGATTCGAATGAGTCTCGATGCAATGATGGCAGCCGCACAGTCGCCACTCACTCATGATCAAGAGTTCCATGTCGCGATTGCCCAGGCGAGCAACAACAGCGCCCTCCTGCTCTTGGTTGAAACGATGTGGGCCGAGCGTTCCCGCCCACTTTTTGCCCGACTGGAACACCATTTCGGATCGCCAGTCATCTGGCTCGACGTGAGCCGCGAACACCATGCGGTTTTAGACGCCATCACCGCCCGCAACCCCGTCGCAGCCCGCAAGGCTATGCGTCGCCACATCGATCAGGCCGCCCGGCGATTTGGACGCAACTGGCAGGGGCACGGCCAATCAACCGAGACAACTCAATGAACGATACGGACAAGCCCCGTGCCCCCGCCGACGCAGAGACCATGATTGCGTCATTCACGGTCGCAGAAGAGGCGATCGACCTGGGGCTCTACCGGATCGAGGAGTGGCTTGCACTCGCGCTGTTCTGGAGCTTGGCCGGTATTGTTTTCCTGCAGTTCTTCACCCGCTACGCGCTCAATGATTCGGCGGGTTGGACCGAAGAAATCGCCCGCTACTTGCTCATTGCTTCCGTGTTTGTAGGGGCTGCGATTGGGGTTCGCAAGAACAACCATGTTCACGTTGACTTTCTGTTTCACTGGCTGCCCAAAGGCGTCGGGCGCGCCGTGGCAGTCGCCGTTGACGTCGTCCGAATTTTGTTTCTCGGTTATTGCACTGTTCTAACTGGAAAACTCATCGACCGGATTGGTAGTTCACGGATGTCAGTAGTCGACCTCCCCATGGGCCTGGTTTACGCGTTCGTGCTGATTGGTTTTGCCCTGATGACCCTGCGTGCGCTCCAAAGTGCGTTGCGCGACTGGAAGCGCGGTGCGGGAGTCCTGGAACAACCCGAACTAGCTGACGCAGACGGAGCACACTGATATGTCGAGCGGTCTGTTCAAAGTCGTTTTTTTACTGATGATGGGCGCCGGCATTCCCGTGGCCATCGCGATGGCGGGTGCCTCGCTGCTCTACGCCATGTTGAGCGGAAACATTCCCGACTTCGTCGTGATTCACCGAATGGTCGGCGGACTCGATTCTTTCCCGCTACTCGCCGTCCCGTTCTTCATTCTGGCCGGCAATCTGATGAACGTGGGCGGCATCACCAACCGGATCTATAACTTTGCACTCAGTCTGGTTGGCTGGATGCGCGGTGGCCTAGCTCACGTGAACATTGTTGGTTCCGTTATTTTTTCCGGAATGTCGGGCACTGCGATCGCCGACGCTGCGGGCCTCGGCACGATCGAAATCAAAGCCATGCGCGATCACGGGTACTCGGCTGAATTCGCCGTCGGGGTGACCGCTGCATCGGCCACTCTGGGGCCGATCATTCCGCCCTCACTACCCTTCGTGATTTACGCGATGTTTGCCAATGTGTCGATTGGCGCCCTGTTTCTTGCGGGGATCTTGCCGGGCATCGTGATGTCGCTCCTTATGATGGCTACCGTGGCCTGGTTTGCCTACCGTAAAGGCTGGGGCGGAGACGTTAAATTCGATGGCCGGCGCATGGCCCGCGCGCTGTTAGAGCTCGCGATCGTGATCGGCTTCCCGCTCACCCTCTGGCAACTAGCCCAATTCGATCTCAATCTCCAACTGACTTTCGCGGTCGCTCTGGTTCTGCTGTTCCTAGCGGACTGGTACTTTCGATTTGATGCCGTACTCCCGATGTTGACGCCGGTACTTCTGATTGGCGGAATGACCACAGGCGTCTTCACAGCCACGGAAGGCGCGATTGCCGCCTGTGTCTGGGCGCTTGCCCTCGGCGTCATCTGGTACCGAACCTTAACCATGCGTCAGATCATCCGGATCACGATGGAGACCATCGAGACCAGTTCAACCGTCCTGCTCATTGTGGCTGCCGCATCAATCTTCGGCTGGATGCTGACCGCCACCAAGACGACTGAGGCCATCGCTACGTGGGTTCTTGCATTCACCAATGACCCCATGACCTTTTTGCTACTGGCCAATTTGCTCATGCTCTTTGTGGGATGCTTCCTTGAGCCCACTGCAGCGATCACGATTCTCGTCCCAATCTTGCTGCCGATTGTTAAGACCCTGGGGATCGACCCCATTCACTTTGGACTCGTGATGGTTCTCAATCTCATGATCGGACTGTTGCATCCACCCATGGGACTCGTTCTGTTTGTGCTGGCCCGGGTGGCCAAACTCTCCATCGAACGAACCACCATGGCCATCCTGCCGTGGTTAGCCCCCTTGTTGCTCAGCCTCGCGCTGGTCACCTACTACCCAGAAATCAGTCTCTGGCTCCCACGCAAGTTTCTCTAAGCCCACCGATCTTGCCAACGACCATGACAACAACGATGACCACAGCGACCACTACGCCCATGTCAACGACGATCGCCCCACCCCGTTCTGTCCCCCAGGACTTTTCAGCCCAGGCGCTCGGGCCCAAATTTCTGCGCCTGAACCCGCTCGATGACGTCGTGATCGCGTGCCGAGAATTGCCAGCACAAACCCTGCTCGAAGGCGCCGCAAGCGACGGAACAGGATTGCAATGCCAGGAAACGATCGCGGCCGGACACAAAGTCGCCAGCCGTGACATCGCCGTAGGGGAACCCGTGCGTCGCTACGCTCAGATCATTGGGTTTGCAACCGCGCCAATCGTCTGCGGCCAGCATGTGCACACCCATAACCTCGAGGTGCGCGATTTTGATCGGGACTATGCCTTTGGGGCTGGTTTTGAACCGACTCAAGCGGCCGACGTGACCAAAACATTCCTGGGCATCCGACGTGCAGACGGTCGAATCGCGACCCGAAATTTCATTGGCGTGATCGCGACCGTCAACTGCTCGTCGACCGTTTCGAAGCACGTAGCCGCCGCCTTTGGTCCTGAAGCGATGAAGGAATTCCCGCACGTCGACGGTATCGTGCCGCTCGGCCATCACTCCGGCTGCGGCATGGATTCGACCGGCGAAGGGATCGACCTCTTGCGTCGGACAATTGCGGGATATGCGCGTCACCCGAACTTTGCAGGGGTCGTCGTCATCGGGCTCGGCTGCGAGTCGAATCAAATGGACGCATTATTCTTCGCAGAAGGACTAACGGCCGGCATGATGCTGCGCGCGATGACGATTCAGGAAACCGGCGGTACCGCAGCGACGGTTGCGGCTGCTGTAGCCGCCGTGCGCGAAATGCTGCCGATCGCCAATCAGGCCAGGCGAGAGCCCGTACCAGTGTCCAACCTGGTCGTTGGCCTGCAATGCGGCGGCAGCGACGGTTACTCCGGCATCACGGCCAACCCAGCGCTCGGCGCGGCTGTCGATCTGTTGGTGCAACAAGGGGGCACAGCCATTCTGTCGGAAACGCCCGAAATCTATGGGGCAGAACACCTACTGACACGACGGGCAGCCTCGCGCGCGATTGGCGAGAAGCTCGTCGAGCGTATTCATTGGTGGGAAAAATATACTGAGCGCAATAATGGTGAAATGAATAACAACCCCAGTCCTGGTAACAAAGCTGGCGGATTGACCACCATCCTCGAGAAGTCTCTGGGCGCTGTTGCCAAGGGTGGAACGACTGCTTTGATGGGTGTTTATGAGTATGCAGAACCCGTCACAGCGCAAGGTTTTGTCTTCATGGACACCCCTGGATATGACCCCGTCTCTGCCACCGGACAAGTCGCGGGCGGAGCCAACCTGATTTGTTTCACCACAGGCCGAGGCTCGGTCTATGGCTGCAAGCCGGCCCCAAGTATCAAACTCGCGACCAACAGCCGCCTTTACGCTCGCATGAGCGACGACATGGACATCAATTGTGGTGAGATTCTGGCTGGCGCGCTCTCGGTTCAAGAAGCCGGCGAACAGATCTTCGAACGCATCATCGAAGTGGCTTCAGGCTCACCCAGCCGGAGCGAAGCCCATGGCTTTGGATCCGACGAATTCGTGCCGTGGATACTCGGCGCGACGATGTGATTGACCGATTAGACCCATACCAACCGACCTGAGAGGAGACCCTGTGATGATTCATGCTTTATTCCGCAAGGCCACGGCGACCGTTATTGCCGGCGGCCTGTCCCTGGGCCTGACATGTGGCCTAACATTTGGCCTGACCAGCGCTGCACACGCTGAAACGAAACTTAAGTTCGCCCACGTCTACGAGGTCAGCGAGCCGTATCACACGTCCGCAATCTGGGCGGCGAGTGAAATCGCAAAGCGAACGAACAATCGTTACAGCATTGATGTATTCCCAGCATCACAGCTTGGCAAAGAGACCGATATCAACCAAGGACTCACGCTCGGAACGGTCGATCTGATCTACACCGGTCAGTTGTTTGCAGGCCGCTCCTACGGCCCGATCGCGGTCGGAGGTGCACCGTATATGTTCCGCGATTTCGACCACTGGAAGAAATTTGCGACCAGCCCCCTATTTCAGGAATTGAGTGAGGGTTATCGCCAAAAAACCATGCACAAAGTGGTCGCCATGACCTACTACGGCGAGCGCCATGTCACCTCAAACCGTCCGATTTCGAAGCCCGACGATATGAAGGGACTGAAGATCCGGGTCCCTGATGCGCCGCTTTACACCATGTTCCCGCGCGCAGTGGGGGCCAATCCAACCCCGATCGCGTTTGCTGAGGTCTATCTCGCACTTCAGAACGGTACGGTCGATGCGCAGGAGAATCCCCTGCCAACCATCGATGCCAAGAAGTTTTATGAAGTCCAGAAGCAAATCGTTCTGACGGGGCACATCACCGACGCTTTGCTGACGATCGTCTCGGGCAATCTCTGGAGCAAGCTGAGCGACGCCGACAAGCAGATCTTTGAGTCCGTGCTGCGCGAGGCCTCAGCCAGGGCAACTGGCGAAATCGTTGAGAGCGAAAAGAAGATGGTCGGCGAAATGGAAAAGCGCGGCAAGACTGTGGTTCGGGTTGACCGCAAGCCCTTCCGGGATGCCACGATCAAACTGCACAACGGCCCCGACGCAACCTGGACTAAAGAACAGTACGACCGCCTGCAGGCGCTCTAAAGAACTGAAGGTCCAAGCGAACCGAGGTCTGGGAGAACCCAGGTCTGGGCGAACTTAGGTCTTAGTGAGGCGCCGGGTACCCCGCCGCCCAATCGCCCCGGTTTGAGTCTTGTCTCAGGCCGGGGATGCGCGCTCGGCCACAGGGCGTTTGGCGAGGATTCGCTGAAGCGTGCGTCGATGCATGCCGAGTGCGCGGGCCGTCGCCGAGATATTGTTTTCTTGCTCGGCCAAGACCCTCTGAATGTGTTCCCACTTCAGTCGATCGGGGTTCAGCGGTCGCTCCTGAATTTCAGGACCATCCCCATCACCGACCAGGCCCATCACTCGTAGGACATCGTCAGCAGCTGCGGGTTTAGGCAGATAGTTTTCGGCACCCCGTTTGACTGCCTCAACGGCCGTCGCAATGCTGGCGTACCCGGTCAGCATGAGGATGCGCAAAGCGGGGCTCAGCGTTTTCAGGATTGGGATGAGATTCAATCCGCTTTCGTTTTCGAGTTTGAGGTCGACCACAGCGATATCGAATACAGCGCCGCGCAGCATGACCTGAGCTTGCGCGCCGTCCGCAGCGACCTCGGCCGTGTGGCCACGCCGGGTCAGAGACCGGGCCATGACCGACGAAAACACGTCATCGTCATCGACCAACAAAAATCTCTGACCAGTCGACGATTCTCCAGATACCAGAGACGCTTCCGACGCAGACGGCCCGACGGGAAGCTTCATCATGAGATCAACTGTGGCATTTTTAGGTCGCGCTCCCCGTTCGGTCATCAATGGCGTGTCGCACAAAAGGCAGCTCCAGGCTCGCTATCGTACCGGGACCCTCGGCCTCGCGCAGGGAAAGCGCGCCATCAAAGCGCTCTGCCGTCATATGGCCAAGCGCCAAACCGAGGCCCAGCCCTTGCGGTTTGCTTGAAAAACCATACGCTGCTGCCAATTCACGGTGCGCAGGCGACAGCCCAGGCCCGAAGTCCCGAATCCGAAAATGAGCCCCGCGCCCCCCTGGGCCCCAATCAAGTTCAACCCGGCGAGCGCCCGATTGGCGCGAAGCATCGGCCGCGTTGTTTAGTAAACCGACGAGCAAATGCACTACGCTGCGATCGACCAGGACCGCGCCGGCGTCCAGACCCACCCCTCGAACGGCCAAATCCACCTCCGGGTGCAACAAGCGAAATTGTTTAACCGCGGTATCTACGACTTGGGCAGTCGGCTGAGGCCTCGCAACCGCATCGGCCCTAGAAAACTCCACCATCTCCCGAATGTAATCGCGACATAACGCCATCTGCGACTGCATCAGGCGCAGGTCAGCGCCCAATTCAGGGTCGGTATCAAAGTCCCGGCGTAAATCCGCCAGCAGATTAGCGACCGTGCTTAGCGGCGTGTTGAGTTCGTGAGCGACACTGGCCGCCTGACTAGCCAGCGCTACGACCGATTCATTTCGAATCGAACGCTCCCGCATCTGCTGAAGCAGTTCTGCCTGCTGACGACTGCGTGTCGCCAACTGCACCAGCAACACCGAAAGCAGCGCAAGACACAGCGCAAACGAACACCAAACCGCCAGACGATAAACCGACGAATCAATATCGAGGAGCTCCGATGGCAGAGGTCGATGAAACAACACCGCAGAACTGGCACCGCACAAGGTCACGACCACAGCACCGATAACCCATCTCAGAGGCAAAGCGACGGCAGCCAGCGCGACAGGTACGAGATGAAGCGAAAAAAACGGGTTCGAAGGCCCGCCAGTCAATGCCAGTAGCGTCGTCAAAACACCGACATCAACGACCAGATTGAGCAAGACCTCAGCGGGCTTCGCAGGCCCCGGATATTGCTTCAAGCGCGCGTGAACCCCAATATTGAAAACCGCCAGCACCGTCGGGCCAAGTAACAGGAGCGATATCGGGATCGAAAGATCGAGCAAAAAAGCGCCGCCGAGAATGGCTAAGGACTGGCCGCCAACCGCCAGCCATCGCAAAATCGTGAGTTGCTGCAGCGCCTCGCGCGCCGTGGGCGACCCGAACATCAGAATCGGCTTCCGATCGAGAAGCGCCACCCATCACTCGGTCCAAAATTCTGCCGTTGATCCCTTGCAAGCCGCGCGAACCAGCGGGGCGCGTCATAACCCAGAGAAATGCCGCCCGATCTAATGAATTGGGGTGCGCCTTGAAAATCCTCGCCTGTTCCACGCTTAGCGAGTAAGTCCAGCGTTAAGCGCCCACCACCCTGGATCGGCCAGCGCCCGACCAGATGCAGGTGCCGTTGGCCCGTGCCCAATCGATCATCGGCCACTAACAAGATGTAATAAGTTGTCCCGTCCGGATCGCGGTACCCGCTGGCCACCGAAATCGCATCATTGGGATCAAAGTTAAGGTTCACGTACGGCTTGCCATTCGTACGACCGAGGCCGACTGAACCAAACCAAGGTTCACCCGCCTCCAGGGTCAAACTGCCCCCAACAAAACCCGCACTTGCAAGTTGCAACGACGGCTGGAGTGAAACGCCCCAACCGCCCAAGACATCCGATGATTCAAAGGGGCGAAACGCGCGCTCAAAACCCACCCGGCCCTGGCGCACTGTCCCTTGGAGGGACTCGCCACCGGCGCCCGGCGCCACCCACGCGCCAACCCAACCGGTCAAGTCACCCTGGCGCCAGCGCAGATTCAAGTCCGTTCCGTCCGTTGCACCGCGCAATACATAGTGTCCCGCGGTGAGCTTCCACGGCCCGGACTTCTCTTCACGAGACTCCTGCGCAGCCGAATCGTCCGGTCGATGCGGGTCATCGAAAGCCACAACCGGTGCGCTGAACCAAAGCAGGCAAAGCAAAGGGAGCGTTCGCATCATGAGCGGGACTCTACGCGGCTTAATGGACTGCACATCCGAAAAATTCCGACCAACGGACTTCAAACCTCACCGCCCCGGCAGATTACCGCTAGCCCTCAACGCCCCATCGGCGTAGACTTTGGGTTCTCTGGGGCCGACCTGGTTTCGACGGGGGTAGCGAAGCGGCGCGGGGCATGCCGAGGACCAGTGACCTCGTAAATCCATCTGGAACACTTTAAACGCAAACGACGAACGTTTCGCACTCGCGGCC